>ERZ761607.765-NODE-765-length-47847-cov-33.715371_pt1 | contig 47847 bp, 43 predicted proteins | sample MGYA00511164_ERZ761607 | MGnify/ENA primary metagenome ERZ761607 (study PRJEB28899, sample SAMN02445080) | bioreactor sludge metagenome | biome: EBPR sludge | place: Australia: Brisbane, Thorneside Wastewater Treatment Plant | collected 2011-06-22 ...
AGAGCGCCAAAGCCACTGCCGGTGAGGTCTCCTAAGCCCGTTAGCCAGACAAAGTTCAGGGTTTCTGGTGTGCCGTGTACCCATACTGGGCAATTACTGCCTTTATGCTTTAGGTTCTTGTATTGAATAAGGCGAGGTTTAGCTTTTGGGTAGGCGCGGTCAAAAGCCACTTGCACCTTTAAGTGGTCTCCGGTAAAGCCTGCTTTCTCTAATTTGCGGCGGAGGGACATGGTGAGTAGTTCATCTGCTTTTGGGTTATCAAAGAGCAGATACGCTTTTGTGTTATCGGGTCGTTTGTCTCGTATCAGGATAGGGCTATCGGTGTTAAAGCGGTAAGGAGAGCCAAAATTGGGTGTAGGGCATTCTTGTACTTCAATAACGCGAATTCCTTGGAACATGTCTGGATCGCGAATAATGCCCATAAGGACTCTTTTTGCTACTTCAATATCCCAAAAGCTTATCTGCCAAGAAACACCATGATCGAACCTTAGCTGGTTGCCAACTTTTCGGCCACCATTTAATTGTCCGAAGCTATAAAAGGACTGGTCGTTGTGCAGTTGTTCATCATAGCCCATCCATTTGTGGAGCACGCCTTTTAATTTATACGTATAGTCAAAGTCTAATCCATTTCTTGGGGGGCTTGCTTTAAGTAGGATTCTCATAGTGATACCCTAAGGTTTGATTAATGGGTTTAAGAGTGATTTAAGAGCAATAAGGAGCGCGTGTAGGTAGTCATATACTTTATGACAACTGTTTTTCACCTTTCATAACTTTCCATTACAGATTTTGCCTCTTCCAAAAGCCTTATTTGCATTTTCTTGGGTTGGATCACCTTTATCTTTGCTCCCCAAGAGCGGAGGAAGGCCGCTACCTCGTCGTCGTTGGTGACCAAGAACTTAACAATTAGGCTCCCGTCCTCATTTTCGGCAAGTACTTCTTGCGAGGCATGGTATTTTTTGGTTTTAAAGTAGGTTGCAACTTCTTTCAAAGCCTGAATTGTCAGGGTGTAGCGGGTATTTCCGGCCAATTGGCTAAAGCGGTCTTTATAGTGCTGGTCGGGATCGAACGCACGAATTTGGGCATCTTCCATTTCTGGCTCCACGTTTAGGACCCGCGAGAATTTAAAATCGAGGTACTTCTTGCGCTGATGACACCATGCTACAAATGTCCATGAAGGAAGGTCTATCATCACCGGATCCACCTTTCGGTCTTGGCTTATCTGTCCACTTTTTCCGGTTTGATAGGTGATGGTTAGGGTTTTATATTCTTTTTTGGCCTTATGGACAGCGAAGAATACTTCGGGACGCATGTTTTCGAGGGGTGGGTCTCCAAACCGGAAGTGGGCTAAGTCTTCGTGTATTTCGGTTTTCGTATCTGCGTCCAATTCCATTTGTTGGTTCAATGCTGCCAGTAACCGGTTGATGTCCTTTGCCAGAGGCGTTCGCATCAGTTGTTGCCGTGCAGCATTCAGGGCCATCAATAAAACCAATTGTTCATTTTTGGTAGCCCGAATGAGGGATAAAGATGGTTCACGTTTATCCGCATTGAGTACATAAAAAACCTGTTTGCCCTTTTTTACTTTATTTATCATACCTTGCTTCAATAGGTCGTTGAGGTAGCGATCCAATTGACGAGGAGAACAGCCTACTAAATCAATTAAATCTTGGCGTGAAAGATTTTCTTCTTGGATAATGAACCTTTTGGTTTGCTCGAAATCGCTCATGGGTTCTCTATGTTTTACTATCTGGCCCCGTCATAGCTGAATATAGTATGGATGGGAACAGAACATTAGACTGCTGCATTCGATGTTTGTCTATTGTTGTATTTGGTTGGTATTTTTTTGGGGCTATTACAAATTAAGCTGTTTAGGTATAAGAATAAAGTAGGGATAAAAATATTTTGGCAATTTGTAGTCACTTTTCCTATAAGTCGTTAAAAACTGATTACTCTCAGCCAGAAGGTACTTTTGGAGAAGCTGCCCATCTCCACTGTGTACAGTGTTTTGCATGAAAGAAAAGTCTTTACGGAACGTCTTTTTGGAGCATTGGCTCCATTGAAGCCTGTTTATGAGAAGCCCTACTTTGAAAAAACACCCGGATACATCAAGCCCACAAGAACTTAATGAAGCAGTAATAAGCCAAGACTTATTTTGATGTATAAACTCAATGCCATATAATCAATTCTTCCAAACCATTGTTTATTAAAGATGAAGCATATTTTATTTTTGAAAAGGAGTCTTCACTTATCGGCAGTGATGACCTTGGCATTTGCGGTAATTCCTCATTCGAATGCACAAAGCCCCGTTTGGCCGGATACAGTCGTCATTACAGCCACGCGGTATCCGGTGGACAAGCGGCTTACTGGAAGGCGGGTAGAGGTGGTTAGTGCCGAGCAACTCAGAAGCCTTCCCGCAGCGACGGTAGATGAAGTCCTGCGCAGTGTGGGGGGAATGGAGGTACAATCGCGGGGTGGTTTTGGCGTACAAAGTGATTTTACGATACGCGGATCGGGATTTAATGGCGTCCTGATTTTGATTGACGGTGTTCGGTTTAACGATCCTCAAACCGGTCATTTTGCTTCCGATTTGCCTATCCCTGTGTCGGAGATTGAGCGGATTGAAGTATTGCGTGGGCCTGCTTCGGCACTTTATGGCCCCGATGCCCTTGGTGGTGTGGTACACATTATCACCAAAACGGCGGCCAATCCAAGGCCCAAAGCACAGGCTCACGCCACGTATGGTAGTAACGATTATCGAAGCTATGGTGGGTTTTATAGTTATAAATTGTTTAATACCCGCTTAGGAGGGGCACACCAAAGCCAGCGAAGTGACGGCCAAGTGATTGCAAAGGCCGACGGATCTCCGGTTTTACGACAGGGTGTACCACTACGTACCGATTTCGACCAGCGGGCCTCGACGTTCGCCGTTCGCCATCGTTTCGAGAGTAGTGTTCTTAATTTTCGGACGGCGTATGACAAGCGGGATTTTAGTGCATGGCACTTTTATTCTGCTTCTCCCGCAGACAGTGCCCGCGAAGCGACCAAAACTTGGTGGAACCAACTGAGTTTATCTCGCGATTTGGGTGACGGCTCTTGGACACTTTCCGGTGCATACCGCAAGCATTGGGATGAGTACCGCTTTAATCCGATTAGTCTTGCAAATGAAAGTACCAGCCGGCAGTGGGTGATAAACTGGACAGTCTTGCAGCCAATAGGCGACAAACTCACGGTTTCTGGTGGCATTACAGGTGAGCAGCGCAGCATAGAAAGCAATAGTTTGGGCAAGCATTCAGACCAGCAGGGAGGGGTTTTTGCGACTATATTGGCCACACCGTTCGAACATATCAGTATAACACTTGGAGGTCGAGCAGATTATGATCCGAATTATGGGTTTCAAACTTCGCCTGCTGCCAGTTTGGCATATGTTTTGAATAAAGCCACCCTACGTGCCCATGTTGGTCGGGCGATCCGTGCGCCGGGATATACCGAACGGTTTTTAAACAGTACCCTGAGCAACCCAATCGGTCGAAATATTGGCAATCCGGATTTGAAACCAGAGTCTGCTTGGTCGCGGGAAGTCGGGGTTGATTATTATGCCACCCCTGTGCTTACCCTTCAGGCCACCGTTTTTTTGCGGGATACCGAGGATTTGATTGATTACACCAAAACGGGTGCCGGAGACCTGAACTGGGTTGCACGGAACATTGTTTCGGTTCAGACGAAAGGGTTTGAGATGGATGCCCAATACCAGAAGAAATTAGGCCGCCGTAGTGATTTACAGTTGAGTGGGAGTTATACGTTTCTGGATGCCAATTTTCAGCAAGAACCGGGTGTTTCCTATAAATATGTTTTGAGCAATGCCCGTCAAATATTACAAGCTCAGGGGCGTTATACCCGCAACCGAATGACTTACTCGTTACAACAATTATGGAAAGAACCCCTTGTTGGGAAGCGGTATGCGGTAACCAACCTGCGAGCGGAACTGAAGCCATTTAGATTGTTTGGTATTCGGTTCTACGGAGAAGTCCGTAACTTGACGAACGAAAAATACACGGAAATATTTGATGCGCCCATGCCGCAGCGTTGGTGGATGTTTGGCATCCGTTATTAATAATACTTCACAACCCTAACCCCTTGTTTTACATGCGCCTATTTTCCTTCTTGGTTTTTTTCCCAATCTTCGTTTTGGCCCAGTATCCCGACATGCAAACCGGACAAATTCGCACGACCGACGCTACGGAGTTGGTGCGCGACCTTACGACCCGCGTGGTTGTTTCCAATATTCCCAAGAAACAAAAACTGCCTGTAATTACTTGTGTTCAAACAAATCCGAGTGATGACTCACAGTGGGTTTGGACCAAATGGGAAGGACGATTTGGGTATGTATCGGTTAAAACGATTTCACCTGAGCGTGGTACCAAATTAGAATGTCGGCCATTTCAGCGGCTCGCCCAGGCTGTTTATGACATTGAGCAACCGAAAATTGAAACAGAAGCGGCCCTACGCAGCAATCAAGAACTTCCGTTTTTAGATACCTACCTTTCGTTTGTATGGAATACTTATTTATCGGATGGCATGCCCGTGATTCAGGAAATGAATGTTTATGCAGGCGATAAGGCAAATACCCTGAACTTGTATTTTAAAACCTTGAATTGTCATCCTAAACAGCCCGTTAAGAACCTGAAACTCTGGGTGACACCCATAGATCATAAAAACAAAATCCTTACTGCGGCCACTAAAACGATGACGGCGAAAGGGCCACTGGATCCAGGCTGCGCTACTTCTGAATTTAAATTCATGGGTATTCCCGCGGGTAAGAATCCGAAAGATGCCAAATTAACCCGTATTGAATTTGAATATGCCGATGGTAAAAAAGTGCAGCTACGAAATAAAGATGTGGAAAAGGTATTGGGTTGTGGGTTGAAAAAAGAAATTTGTTTGGCCGCCTTTGATCGGGAATATGGCGAATGAGTTTTAGGGCATTAATGCATGGAAAAGTTCCATAGGAGCCGCATCATACGAGAATCCATCTGATCAGCATAAAACGTGAAAGAGGTATTCTCTTGGTAATTCAGGGGGGGCCCTCGCTAAGGGGGGAGACAATGCTACTCCGCTGAAGTTGAGTGAACCATAACCTTCCTTGAGGGATCAGTCCGAATTAACAATTTCGTGCAGGTAAAATGGGCAATGTCTCCAACATGGTTTCGATTGCTTTCGCTGATGCGGTCACAGAAAGCCCGCCAAGATTGGTACATCGAAGGGTGTAGTGAATTTGATCTCCAACAGCCTTCATGGTTTCGATCACTTCGTCTAAAGGAATCAATGCTGCAAAATCCGACAGGGCCATATTGGCACAGGCCAAGGCATTAGAGGCCGCCATCACATTACGTCCTAAGCAGGGCGCCTCCACGCGGTTGCCGATGGGGTCGCATATGACGCCCAAGGCGTTTTGTAAGGCCAAAGAAGCCGCAGCAAGCGCTTGTTCCAGTGTTCCTCCACGCAATCCAACAATTGCTGCTGCTGCCATTCCGCCACCAGAGCCTGTCTCGGCCATACATCCCCCTACTTCGGCAGCAAAAGTGGCATGGGCTGCAATAAAGACACCAATAAGTCCGGCGGCCAACATGGCTTTAACAATCTCGTCTTCCTCCACCTGTAGACCATGCGCAGTACCCAATACCGCACCCGGCAATGCGCCACAAGATCCTGCCGTCGGGGCGGCGACAATCACACCCATAGAACTTTTAACCTCCATCATCGCCGTTACATAGAGGATAATCCGGTTGTTAAGGTCACCTCCCACCAACTGCTGGGTGTCCATTTTTTGTTTGAACAAGGGTGACTGGCTGCCGAGTATGCGATCTTCGTAATGAGTTCCTTGGAGTCCCTGTTCAATTGCCGCACCCATAATGCGGGTAATTTCGCGCATTTTCTCAAAAACCTCGGTAGGGGAGATTTGGCCGCGTGCGCTTTCGTAATCAACCGCAAGTTCCCAAAGTGATTTATTCTGGTGCGTATTATAGGCCAACATTTCGTTACAGGTAATAAACGGTACTTCCAAGTTCTTTCGGGCTTTAATGGGAAGTACCGGATGGATAAACTTGATGTCCGTCACATCTTCCATTGCACGCAAACAGTCGCAGATTGAGGTATCCGGAAATGCTTGCGCTTTGATTTTAATAAAAAGTGATTCGCCTTCGTGAAAAGTGAGTTCGTCATACGAAATACAGGATTTGAGGAAGGCCAATACCTTTTTTGGTCGTTCGCAAAAGATCAGGGTTTCAAAATAATCTCCTGCCATCGAAACAGCCGCGCCATCAATTGAAAGCACTTCTATCATGCCGCCTCCAGTTGAAATCGCAATTAACTGATGAACTTCTTTCTTGTTATGGAGCGTAATTTTGTACGTATTGGGATGATTGGCTCCTATGTCATGGATTTGAAAATATAGTTCGATCCCAGCCATATCAAGGTATTTTTCAGACTCTGGTAACCGCTCATCGAATGCTTCCCAGCCCAGAAATCCTCCAAACAGACCCATATCCGAGCCTTGGCTTTTATGTGTGGTGGCCAATGAGCCGTTGGGGTCAAATTCGATTAAGATGCGCTGAATAGAATGCCCCATCAGATCTCGGCAAATGCGGGCAATGCGGAGAGATGCCGCACAATGAGAACTTGAAGGGCCTCGCATTACAGGGCCAATGACGTCGTTAAAGATGCTGGGATACGTTGTCATAGGGCATGGTTATTTTTAGAGTGGTGCTTCTGAAGTTACTTCGTAGGGTTTGGTGGAAGGTGGCTAAAATCTGAAAGAACAGTCATATACTGCCGGAGTGATTAAAGCCACAAGCAATATACCACTCCTTGTTGCATAAGGACAAATAATCCGATTAACAGCCAAATGGGAACGGGTGTATTTCAAAAATGCCAATTAACATGCGACGCACCTTAGATTCGATGACATCTTTGCCTATCGTCGAGCAAGCTGTGACATGCGCCTGATATGGAAGCAGAAATACATAGAAAAACCCCGTAGGGGTGACATCATACGAATGAGGAGAAAAAACATTAACTATGTATGTTTGATGAAAAGGGTTTCACCAAACATTTTTGTTTTTTCAAGTTCCAAAATTGTATCATTCAGTAAACCATTTTTGGTGCTTTAGCAATAGTATCGCACACCAATCAGGAGAACGATGAGTGTATATTCTTTAAAAAACTTCTTAGACCACAGCAGTCAAGATGCCGATTTGCCGGAGGCTTTTCAGTTGGAAAGCCCTTACATGCTCAAGGTGGATCTTAAAGGCATGGTTTGGATCAAAGCAGGTTCTATGACCGCTTATCGGGGGAACATTGGTTTCAAACGAGAGGGAATGTTGGAGCGGGGCTTGGGCATGTTCGTTAAAAAAGCCTTAACCGGAGAGGGGGCCTCCTTGACCAAAGCAGAAGGACAAGGAGAGTTGTTTCTGGCGGATCGGGGGAAGAAGATTTCGGTCATTCACTTAGAGAATGAAGCAATTTGTGTGAATGGAAATGATGTCCTTGCTTTCGATCCGGATATTCGGTATAACATCACCATGCTCAAAAAAGTGGCCGGCATGTTGGCCGGAGGTTTGTTTAATATCCGACTTGAAGGAACTGGTTATATTGCGATTACCACACATTACGAACCTTTGACCCTGCGCGTATCGCCAGGGATGCCTGTTATTACGGATCCCAACGCAACTGTGGCTTGGGCCGCAAGCCTTCAGCCGGAAATCCGGACCGATTTTTCCGTCGGCACGTTTCTGGGACGGGGTAGCGGGGAAAGTGTTCAGATGGTGTTTTCTGGAGAAGGTTTTGTGGTGGTACAGCCCTATGAAGAAGTGTATTTGCAAGAAACAACCTGAAAAACTTCATCTGCCGGGCTGCCTCATGGAGAAAATGGCTTACAACCAATGGTGACCTAAAATAGTGAAAACCACGCTTTTGCGGTGTGGGGTGTTGTTTTGCACTATGACGATAGAACATAGTGTTGAATTTGCGACTGACTAAAAAACTTATAAGATGCGTGTTCGATTTGCTCCCAGTCCAACGGGGTTTTTACACATTGGCGGTCTGCGGACAGCCCTCTATAATTATTTGTTGGCAAAACGCCACAACGGGAAATTTATTCTCCGTATCGAAGACACCGATCAAGCAAGGTTTGTCCCGGAGGCAGAGGCTGATATCCTTCGTTCCTTAGCATGGGCTGGCTTGGACTTTGACGAAGGACCGGGCAAAGAAGCTGGTCATGGCCCTTATTACCAGTCACAGCGCAGCGAGGTATATCGTGAATATGTACAACAGCTTTTGGATAAGGGTCATGCCTATTACGCCTTTGACTCTTCGGCTGATCTGGAACATATGCGTGAACGACTTAAAACGGCTGAAAATCCACAGCCCAAATATGACGCTGTCACCCGATTGCATATGAGGAACAGTTTTTCCATGTCTAAAGAAGCGGTGGATGCTGCCCTTCAGTCGGGTGAACCGCATGTCATCCGGATGGCATTGCCCGCACAAACGGTTGTTCGGTTTAAAGACCAAATACGGGGTGAAGTTGAAATTGGAACCGATCAGTTGGATGATCAAGTGCTGATGAAATCTGATGGTTTACCTACTTACCATTTGGCCAATGTTGTGGATGACCACCTTATGGGTATAACCCATGTTGTGCGTGGGGAAGAATGGCTGCCCTCGACGCCTAAACACGTGTTATTATATCGGTTTCTTGGATGGGAAGCGCCGGAGTTTGCCCATTTACCGCTGATTCTAAGTCCGAGTGGGGGGAAACTTTCGAAGCGCAAGGCCGAGGAAGCAGGTATCCCAGTCTCGGTGAAGGAATACATCGAAGCGGGATATGAGCCGGATGCTTTGATAAACTTTCTGGCGCTCTTGGGTTGGAGTCCTGGAACCGATCAGGAAATTTTCCCCCTTTCAGTACTTTCTTCCATTTTTTCTTTAGACCGCGTAGGTCAATCGGGGGTTCAATTTAGTATGGATAAACTCCGCTGGTTTAATGCACACTACCTTCGGATGCGTTCTCCTGCCGAACTTGCGGAACGGCTTCGGCCTTATGCAGCGGACAAAAATTTGACCCCTTCCGCATTAGAAGCCATTGCCCGAATGATGCAAGAACGAATTCATTTCGCTTCCGAAGCCATCGAACAATCGTCTTTTTTGTTTGCTCCCCCTTTGCGTTATGAGGACAAGCCCCTTAAAAAGGCATGGAAGGCGCATACGCCTGAATTATTAACCGCCTTTTCGGATGCTTTAGAACGAGAGACAGATTTTACGTCTGAACACTTAAACGATTTCTTACACCAGTTCGCCGAATCAAGGCAAGTGGGCTTGGGTGCGGTGATGTTGCCCGTGCGCTTGGCTTTAACGGGAGCAGGAGGAGGCCCAAGCCTCTTTGAAATTATGGCCTTTTTGGGTAAAGCCGAAACCATAAACCGTATTTCAATGGCTTTCACACAGATGCCAAACCAATTATCCACAGGTCTTGTATCTGGCATTTGATTGGGTTCATTTTTATTTGTACCTTAATGTATGCCTCCATTGTTAAACAAATAATCATCATGAAAAAAATACTGTATTTAATCCCTCTGTTGTTGCTCACTTTTTTAGTGCAAGGCGCGTTGGCTCAAAGCCCAGTGGGCAAATGGCGCACCATTGACGATGAAGAGCAAGGAAAAGAAAAATCCGTGGTTAAACTCTACGAAAAAGATGGCGTGATCTATGGGGTGGTCGAAAAACTAACCGACCCCAAAGCCAAGCGTATTTGTGATGCCTGTTCTGGCGATAAAAAAAACAAGCAGATCGAAGGAATGCAAATACTTTGGGGACTGAAAAAAACTGGAAAGGAATGGGGAGATGGATATATTCTGGACCCTAAAAATGGTAAAATCTACAAAGCCCGTGTTTGGGTAGAAGGCCAAAACCTGAAGGTAAGGGGCTATATTGGGCCTTTCTTCCGAACGCAAACATGGTATCCGGTGAAATAATCCAGTCTGACAAGAACCCCGGTGCAGTTGCCGGGGTTCTGCATTAAAGCCCTATAGGGTGGAATAAAATGAATACATTTCAACAATATCACTACCTCTGGCGCTAAATTGAAATATGAAGGACATCATTCTGTCATTGTATTGTTCCTACAGAACGGTATCTTCACCTGTCAGGAAGTTCTGCATACACATCCAATGAATAGGCTTCTCATATCGCTTCCCTATAGTTGAAATCCCATAACCGCCATCACTCTGTTTATTCATCGTTTGTATTTGAGATCTATAAGCGTAAGATTTAAAGTTGCCTGAGGTACAATTGTGCTTGTTGATCATTAGGATTCAGGCCTAGAACTTTTTGGAACATTTCTTTGGCTTTCGCTTTATTTCCTTTTTGCAAATAGATGTACCCAATATTACCATAAATACTGGGATTTTGACTGTCCACCCGCGAGGCTCGTTCTAAATACCCAAGCGCAGTATCGGGTTGTTTTGTCAGAATGAGTGCTCCGCCGAGGTTCACCAATGCCTTTGTATGATTTGGGTCTAACTGGACTGCCTTTGTTAATGCTTGTACCGCCGACGGATAATTTTGCTTTTGCATGTATAAGAAGCCAAGGTTATTCCATAGGTCGGCAAAATGGATTGGATTTTTTTGAAGTGCCCTCTGGATAACTGCAATGGCTTCATCTAAATTTCCGGTAAGTGCAAGTGCATTGGCATATTTACGCTGTGCTTCTATGAATAAGGGCTGCAGAGTTGCCGCAGACTTATAGGCAGCCAATGCGCCCGAAGAATCGTTTTTCTTCTCCCGCGCAACCCCAAGCCAATAGGCCATAAATGCATTTTGAGGCTCTTCCCGAATACCTTTCTCTAAGGTACTAATGGCATTGTTCAGGTTGTTTTGTTCAAGATAAGCACGACCTAATGATAGCCGTGCCTCCTGAAGACTTCCGCCCTCCGCAAACCCTTCGGTGGCGTAACGAATGACAATGGGTAAATAATCTTTTAATCGGTGCTTCAAGTCGTAGTACTTGAAGTACGCAACCGCTGCTTCCAACTTGGCTTGCCCATTTGTTAGTTTTAGGGATTTGAGGTCATTGTTCTCAATTTTGATTAAAGTAAATGGGGTTGTACGTTGTTTACTTTGTTCCATCTCTGTAATAGAGAGATTTTTCTTCTCTTTAGGCAAGCTCTGACGGATCCAGTGGTCGGTAAACGTGACATGTGGAATATCTGAAGTTCCGGATTTCTGCATATGGCACGAGATACAGTTGCCAGTCATCGCTATTTTGGGGTCATTTTTCCCTTCTGGCCGTTCACATACCACATCTTGTTGGTGGCATGAGATACACTTCTGATTAAAGAAATCTGCCTTCAGCTCCCGTACAGGAACATGTGGATCGTGGCAAGTGGTACATGTCATGGTGCTTTTGGTATAACATGCGCTTTGTGCCAAACGAACACCATGAGAGGCAATACCAAATGTTTCCGGATCTTTCACCTGTTCTTCGGCGACAAAAACACTTCGATGCGTGGAGAGGGGCATCCCAGCCCTAAATGTCATTGGGGTGTGTTGTTCTTGAAAAACCATTGTGCCATCCACATGACATTGTTGACACACCGAAAGTTGTGCTGTTCTACTCAGTTCTGGACCATTTATAATCGTGGGGTCAGGTTTGCCTTTTGGTGGTTCAAAACCCGTAAGCCTGTCTTCTACATGTCTGCTACCCGGACCATGACAACGCTCGCACCCAATACCCAAAGCCACCTCAGAAAAGTGATTTTGGGTGAATGCTGTTCCAGGGGAAAAGTTGTTATGACAGGTCATGCATTCCAAGTTGATGGGCCGCTCAAACCGCTCATTCCGCTGGGTATAGCCCGGACTCATGTCCCATTTTGCTCTTTTAACATACCACGTAAGAGGCATTTCGGTTACGTATCCATTCACGTTCATCATATAGGAACGGGTAGCATTGCCCGAACCCACCACATAGTCGGCGCGGTGAATACGTTCATGGATGACTTTTCCAGCGGCATCTTTTTGATATTCTCGCTGGTATAACGAGTCATTTCGGATGAATGCTTCGTAATATAGCTTATTCTTAGGATCATAGATGGGTGGGCCACCGAACTTCTCAGGAGCGGTTTTAGCCTCAAAGACAGAAACCGATTGCCCCATACCGGTTCGTTTGTACGAGGCATACAAGTCTTCATGACAACCCTCACAAGCCTTGTCTCCAACAAAGTTGGCTTGAAGAATGGCACCATTTACAGCGGCGCTTTCGGGCTTCTTACAGGCAGAAAATGCCAGAAATAACAGAAGTAGGAACCCTGCAAGGGGGATATTTTTACTTTTGGTCGTTTGTTGCATCTATTACACGGAATAAATAAAGCAATTTGTCGAAATATAGGCTTCTGTATGTTTGATCACAACGAAATTCCATCATACAGCCTACCGTTATTCGCTTTTTTGTTCGGGCTTCTGATAAGTACCTTGTTTTTTTTGTGGATTAAAAAGCGGAGATGGGACCGGTTCTATGTTTCAAGAGCGGTCGTCTCTCAACAACTTGCCGCATACGAAGACCAAATCAATCAGATCAACCCTATAAAAAAGTCAGCTACTGGGTCATCTGCAACACACGCTGAAAAGGAGCGTTTTGCAGCAGAGAATCCAATAGAGGAGAGGGCTGAATATATGAAATCGCTACCTTCACAAATAGATTCTTTAAAAATGGAGCCGGATATGCCTCCTGAAACCATGCCTCCACCGCCTTTTTTGTCTCTTTCGACCCTCAGTATATCGCCTGAGCTATCCCAGTTGAACGGAGATAACCTTACCCTCATTCGGGGAATTACGCCCGAAATGGCTTTGCAACTGAACCGTATTGGTATTACGTCTTTCCGCCAAATCGCGGAATGGACCAGCCTGGATGTGCGTCGTGTGGCTGCCGTACTGAATTTGGATAATCGCATTTTTCAGGAAAACTGGATCGTACAAGCACAATCGCTCTACTTCGAGCGCGTCCATAATAGATTTCGTTTTGGGAAATAATGTTTAGGAATAATGTTTGGTGTTTAGGAAAAGGGAAGCCCGGTGTCCAATAGAATAGATGCCGGGCTTGCTTGTTCAAATAGTGTTAGATGGCTTCGTACACCTCTTCCGGAATCGCTCCCAGCATCCTGAATCGGTCTGCCCGATGAATGATTTCGCTTCGGGTAAGGTGTAAAAGGCGGTCTGGGCCAAACGCTTCTACATTGAAAGAAGCCATTGTAGAGCCATAAATCACCGCCAATTTTAATGATTCAAAGTCATAATTCCGTACAGAGGCCAAGTAACCCACAAACCCACCTGCAAACGAATCTCCGGCACCTGTTGGATCTACTACGTCTTCGATGGGTAGGGCTGGTGCCGAGAAAATGGCCTCTTCACCAAAGAGCAGGGCACCATGTTCTCCTTTCTTGATGACCAAGTATCTCGGCCCCATTGCACGAATGATGCGTGCGGCCTTAATCAGGTTCGGAACATTTGCCAATTGTCGAGCTTCTGCGTCGTTGATAATTAACACATCCGCCCGTTCTAATACAGCGCGTAATTTTTCCGGCGTCCGCTCAATCCAATAATTCATGGTGTCTAAAACCACGAGTTCCGGTTGATGGAGTTGGTTCAAAACATTTAATTGAATACTTGGGTCTAAATTCCCTAAGCATACAATTTCGCTGTTCAAATAGGAATTGGGTAGTTTGGGGTCAAAAGTGGCGAGAACATTTAGGTCCGTTTGGAGGGTGTCCCGATTGTTCAGGTCCATATGATATTTACCAGACCAAAAAAATGTTTTCCCGGCCGGATCTATGATTAGACCATCGGTATTGATTCCATTTTCATGAAACAGGGCTATATCCGATTGCGGGAAGTCGTGTCCTACCACTGCCGAAAGCCGGATTTCATTTGTGAAATACCGAGCAGCTAAGGTAATATAGGTAGCACTCCCACCGAGAATCCGGTCAACTTTACCGAAAGGGGTTTCTATTGCGTCGAAGGCAACTGTGCCAATGGCCAAAATGCTCATGATAAAGCAAGGGGTAGTTGAAAGAATGCGGCACCGAGTTGTGCCTGTTAAATCTAAGGCGTGTATTGGATAGTATTAAATAAGTTTAAGTAAAAAAGGACGGGGCACCGAGTTGAAAAGAGGGGCAGTATGGACAAAATTTTGAAAGAAAGTTAGCATGAAGCAAATGTTTTCTGCCTTACCTTCTCTCAATTGCCTTTTTCCATTAACTCATTATTTCTTCAAGATATGTTTAAAGACCTTATGCCGCCCGTCAATGGTAGCAAAATCACCATCTCGGATGGTGTTCTCCAAGTCCCAAACGATCCTATTATCCCATTCATCGAGGGAGATGGAACCGGGCGTGATATTTGGCGAGCATCTCAGTATGTTTTTGATAGAACCGTTGAAAAAGTGTATGGCGGTTCGCGGAAAATTAACTGGTTTGAGGTATATGCAGGCGAAAAAGCCTTTAATCAGTTTAATAACTGGATGCCCGAAGACACCTTAACCGCGATTCGGGAGTACTTGGTAGCCATTAAAGGACCATTGACCACGCCTGTAGGTGGCGGGATTCGCTCGCTGAATGTGGCGTTAAGGCAAGAGTTGGATCTTTATGCCTGTGTACGTCCGGTGCAATACTTCACAGGTGTCCCTTCTCCGGTAAAACAACCGGAATTGGTGGATATGATTATCTTTCGCGAGAACTCAGAAGATATTTATGCTGGTATTGAATATCAGGCTGCAACACCGGAAGTGAAAAAAGTGATAACCTTTCTCCAAAACGAAATGGGCGTTAAAAAAATCCGCTTCCCGGAAACCAGTGGAATAGGAATTAAGCCCGTTTCCCAAGAAGGAACGTACCGCTTGGTTCGCGCCGCTATCGAATATGCGCTTAACAACAATCGCAAATCGGTGACTTTGGTACATAAGGGCAATATCATGAAATATACCGAAGGCGGGTTCCGTGATTGGGGGTACCAGATTGCGAAAGAAGAATTTGGCGCGGTGGATTTGGATGGAGGGCCTTGGCAGGTTTTGCCTAATGGTCTCATCATCAAAGACGCCATTGCGGATGCCTTCTTACAACAAATCTTGCTCCGCCCTTCGGAATACGATGTAATTGCAACACTAAACCTGAATGGGGATTATCTCTCGGATGCTTTGGCTGCACAGGTGGGAGGTATTGGGATTGCACCGGGGGCCAATATTAACTACGTCACCGGACATGCCATTTTTGAAGCAACCCACGGAACGGCGCCTAAATACGCTGATCAGGACAAGGTAAACCCCGGATCGGTCATTCTTTCAGGCGAGATGATGTTCCGTTATATGGGTTGGAACGAGGCCGCAGATGCGATCCTGGCTTCTCTCTCCAAAACAATCGGGCAAAAAACCGTTACTTATGACTTCCATCGCTTGATGGAAGATGCCAAACTGCTGAAATGCTCGGAATTTGGCGAGGCAATGGTGGCCAATCTCTAACCTATGCACTGTTCCCAACAAACGCCCTTCTTCTATTTGGAAGCAGGGCGTTTTTTTTTAGTCAAAAGTGGGGTAGGTTATAAGAATATTGTTTTATGCGACGAATGGTTTTTGTAAATATGAACGGAAATTTCCTTTGCTCATATCAAGATAGGGCCTTCGTGTAGAGTTGGGACTGAAAAAGGATGAGGGTACAAAAAAAGCCGCCCCAAAGGAACGGCTTAATTAAGCAATGTAAGCAATGGCCTAAACTTAGTTGCCGGTAGCGGGCTTCGGCGTACTGGCTGGAGGGGTCGTTGTCGTTGCGGGTGGTGTTACCGGAGGCGTGGTCGTTGTTGGCCGTGAAGCTGGAGCCGTTGTTGTCGTTGGCGCCTGAAGAACACGCTGGGTATCGGTTTTATTGACTGCCAGAGGAGCCAATATGCAGCACAAGATGAAAATTCCTGCGCCTACCCAAGTTGCTTTTTCTAAAACATCCGGCGCTTGACGAGATCCGAGTAATTGGGTGGTGTATCCAGCAGCGGCCACCCCGGCAAGTCCATCTCCTTTCCCGCTTTGCAGTAAGACAACCGCAATAATGAACAAGGCTGTAAGCGCAATAAAAACAATCAGTAAGGTGTACATTTTTTCAGATTTTGGGCGTTTGATACGCAAAGAAAAAATCAATTGGTATATGTAGCTTTTTAAAATAAGAATTTTATGACTGATTTACAAGCGGTAAGGAAAAATATATCCATTTAAATTAGGGAGCTCATAAATTAAGGTGCTCATTTTTTTCGTAGCCAGATGTCTCCATTAATGGAAGAAAGTTTGATGGGAGTATTTCCATTGCCAATAGTACCTTTTATAACCCGTTGACCCCAGCCTGTGGGTTGGTTATTCCGGATGATTCTGAAATCGGAATTAATTTCACCCTTGTAGGTCTGAAGATTAACCGTAGCCTGTAATCCGGGGGGCATGGTAACATCCACATCTCCGTTCATGGAAACGAGGCTGATGCTTTTGCTGGCGAGTACGCGGTTGAAAGAAGCGACAATATCTCCGTTTTGGGTATTCACCAATACTGAATTCGCCATATCAAACAGCGAGACCTTGCCGTTTTTATTCGTCACTTCTACATCTCCTTGGATCCTTCGTATGGTGATAGGGCCACCCAGTGAGGAGAGGACGAGTTTGGCATTCGAGGGCATCTGTACATCTACCGACATGGGGTCGCTAAAATCGCGTCGGTGGGCTGGCCGGATAATGCGTAGCACGTTGGCCGCTTCCGAAAACTCCAAATCGGTACTACGTGCCGTTCTGGAAACCCCATTTCCGGTTGAAGCCAATGGTTTTTCTTCTACCTTGTACACCACGATAACTTTTTTTCCCTGTGTTCCTGTTATGGTCACATCGCCGTACCATAATTCCATGCGGACCGTTCCGGGTTTATTAGCATTACTAAACGTGACTTCGCGCCTAAATGTTTGGGCTTTTGCGGTGTTCTGAAAAAGGATGGAGACCCCAAAGACAAGCAGTAAAGGGATAAAAACATAACGTCTTAGCTCGTGTGCTTGATAGAGAGGTTTCAAAAACATCAACTGATTCATAGGTGCGATTACGGTTGTTGTGGCGCTTTAAGCGTTTGAAGGCGTTGACTAATTTGCTCCCGAAGGATGGGTTCGCTGGTTTGGTCTTGCACTTCTTCCAGCATACGAACCGAGGATTTTTCTTTTGATTGAGCCAGCATTTCGATCAGCACACTCTGCACAATAGGCGAAGGTTGTTTGCTAAAACTTTCTTCTACTTGCTTGATTAAAGCAGGGTTTCCGTGAACATAATACATCAACGCATCAGCCGCAGAGAGTCGGACGTTGACATTTGGGTCGTTATTTAACAAGCGAAGCAGTGCCGAAGTTGCAGCTGGTTCCGGGATGTTAATGGTACGTATCCGATCTATACCAGCGAGTCGGTCTGAAGCAGAGGCTTGTTGCAACATGGAGGCGGCCATTTGGTCTTGTAGTGTATAGACATCTCGTCTAAGTTGCTCAAAATCTCCTTCGGTATTGGCTGGGGAAAACGTCACACGCCCAATCAACAACCCTGTGCAAATACATGCCGCCCCAAAGGCCAATTGCCATCCCATTCTGGGACTAAATATGCGTGTTATCTGATGCTTGATTTTATGCCACAAAGGCAGTTGGAGCCTGTGGAGAGGCGATAGAAGTCGCTGTTTCTGGGTTTCTTCCTGCAAAAGACGGTAAAAACGTACAGAAACTTGTGGGGAAGGGTTTTCATCGGGCCAATCACTTAAGATTGACCATAAAAAATGATACTCCTGTAACCGTTTTACATCTTCGGAGGAATATTGATCGGGATTAATCTGCTCACGGAGCCAATGATCGGGCCATTCGTGTTCTTGCAAAGTTTTCATAGGTTTCTCGCTCCTTTAATGCCCTTGTTCGCGGGTTAGAGTCAGGTAGTGGGTTCTGAGGGCTTTCATTGCACGGTGTACCCGCACTTTAACAGCCGCCACGGAGCAATTAAGCATCGTGGCAATTTCTTCGTATTTCATGTCGTGGTAACGGCTCAAGACCAAAACTTCGCGGTAATCGGGCGAAAGCCGGGTAAGGGCTAATCGGATGAAGTGTGCTGCTTGGCTATTTTCTAATGTACCCTCCCAGTTTTCATCAGGAATTTGGGCCAGAGTTTGTTCTTCAATGCCGTTGATCTCGCGTTTGGTTTTCCTAAAATGATCCATGCAGATATTTCGGGCGAGATTAAAAATCCAGCCCTTAAAAGTTCCCTCTCCACGATAAGTGTGTCGGTATTTTAGAACCCGTATAAAGACATCTTGAACAAAATCCTCACTTATCGCCCGATCATTGGTCAGGCGAAGGAAGAAATTAAACAGAGGTATTTGATATCTTTCGAACAAGGTGCTGAGGTGGTGCAGTTCGCCCTCCCGAATGGCCAGCATCAGTTCGTTCTCATTAATTTCACTCACGTTTTTGGGTGGAAAGTGAACTTTACGGTCTGGACGCCTTTACCAAGCAGATGGTTACAACCCCATATGGAGCGCCTGTAATTATCGTGGAAAAATCACCACGCAGATGAAGTGCCGAAAATGATTTTTCCTATCTTCAATGGCGTATCATCTTTTAAAAAAGGAATGAATGGAAAAACTTGTTATTGAAGGCGGATCCCGATTAGGAGGAGAAATTTCTGTATCTGGCTCCAAAAATACAGCGCTTACCTTGATGTCAGCAGCCCTTTTGGCTGATGGACCGATGAAACTGTCAAACATCCCGGCTTTGCGGGATATTAACACTTTTGCGCAGGTGATTGGTTTTACGGGCGCAGAAATACGGTATGATCCGATAACGCATGAGCTTGAAATGGATCCTTCTTCTCTGACAAGGTTTGAAGCGCCTTATGAATTAGTGAAGAAGATGCGTGCTTCGTTTTATATGCTTGGTGCGCTGTTAGGCAAGGGGGGGGCCGCCCGTGTCTCCTTGCCGGGTGGGTGTGCTTGGGGGCCTCGACCAGTGGACTTGCACCTGAGGGGGTTGGAGGCTTTGGGTGCTGAAATTAAATTTGAACATGGAAATGTGGTGGCTCATGCGTTGGGTGGAAGGTTGCGTGGCGGTGTTTTTCGATTCGAACCATCAAGTGTTGGGGCAACGGTGAACCTCTTACTGGCTGCCGTAACGGCCAAAGGGTATTCGCGTCTTGAAAACGCTGCTTGTGAACCAGATGTGGTTGTTTTTTGTGAACTACTTACCGCAATGGGTGCGAAGATTGGCGGTATCGGTACTCATACATTAGAAGTAGAAGGCGTTCCGATGCTTCGGGCGGCTGACTTTACCAATTGCCCAGACCGCATAGAACTGGGTACGTTTATGTTGACAGCTGCCATGGCGGGTAAGTCCGGTGAAGTCCTCCGGATGACGGGCGCAGAACCGAAACATTTGGGTGATGCATTCTTGACGGCTTTCACCCAAACAGGAACCCCTTTCAGTTGGGGGACTAACTTTGTAGAAGTGGTCGTGCCAGAGAAAATCCAGCCTGTAAATGTAGAAACCGGAATTTACCCTGGCTTTCCAACCGATCTTCAGGCGCAGTGGACGGTGATGATGACGCAGGCAGACGGCAATTCCAAACTTCGAGACACCGTTTATACCGACCGATTCAAACACATCCCAGAATTGATGCGCATGGGCGCCAATGCCATCGTGGTAGGGAACGAGGTGGTTATTCAGGGCAATACGGCTTTGCAAGGTGCACATGTGATGAGTACCGATCTTCGGGCCAGTGTTTCCTTGGTCATGGGGGCCTTGGTTGCCGAAGGTGAAACACATGTGCATCGGATTTATCACCTTGATCGAGGGTATGAAGATATTGAAGGTAAACTTACACGAGCAGGGGCAGTCATCAGAAGAGAAAAATATGATGAGTGGGCTGGCCCCGATGAAGGAAATGAAGGTTGAACTATGATGCAGGACGTGCTTTTTAGCCAACCCATGGACCCCGTTGCAGATTTTGTATTTGATGAACGGGTTGTGGCGGTTTTCCCGGACATGATCCAGCGATCCGTTCCGGGATATACACACGTACTGGCCATGAGTGGGGTATTGGCCGGATATTTTGCGCAACCACATACCCAATTATATGACTTAGGCTCCTCGTTGGGTGCAACTTGCAGGGCTGTTCAGGCACATGTAAACGCAGGAGGTTGTGTATTAACGGGGGTGGATAATGCCAAGGCAATGGTGGAGGCTTGTATTCAGCAATTTCCCGCAACCGATGGTAAAATTCCGGTTCGTTTTGTTTGCGAAGACATACGCGAAACTACCATTTTCAATGCCTCGGTGGTGACGATGAACTTTACGTTACAGTTTGTACCACTTGGCGATAGGGAAGCCTTACTTCGTAAAATCTATGCAGGAATAGTACCGGGTGGCGTTTTCATTATGTCAGAAAAAACAGCTTTTGATGATGAAAATAAACAAAGGCTATTTACTGAATTACATCATCATTTTAAACGGTGTAATGGATATTCTGAGCTGGAAATTGCTCAGAAAAGGGCTGCTATTGAACAAGTAATGATTCCTGAAACCACTGAAATACATCTGAAAAGGCTTGAAGAAATAGGTTTTAAAACCTGCGAGATTTGGTTTCAGAGCCTAAACTTTTCCGCTTTTCTTGCGATCAAATAAACCACTGGATGCTGCATCTTAACGCCCATTCTTTTTTGCAATCGGCCTATCAATACTTGGCGGGGGTATTGCCTGAAACGCCATTACAAAAATGGGATTTTAGGCAGGACATAAACATGTTGAAGGTCTTTCGTCACGGAGATTTTCCTCGTTGGTCATATGTTTTAAATGAGGTTCAGCATGTGGCCACCCATTGGGAAGCACAAGGCCCAATTGCCCTATTTGGAGAAAACCCGTTATCACCTGAAGAGGAAGAGTCGTTCATTCGACAACTTCAAGAGCTTCATCCTTGGCGCAAAGGCCCTTATGAACTTTTTGGTGTCAAGGTCGAGACCGAATGGCGCTCAGATATGAAATGGAGTCGTATTTATCCCCACTTATCGCCTCTAAATGACCGGATGGTTTTGGATGTAGGGAGTGGGAATGGGTTTTATGGCTGGCATATGATCAAGGCAGGAGCAAGACAAGTTTTGGGGGTAGATCCATTTCTTTTATTCGTTTTGCAGTGGGCATTGATCGCAAAAATGATACCGCTTGCCGATCGTTTCCGAAATGTAGTTTTGCCGTTTGGTGTAGAGGCCATCCCCAAAAACTGCATGGCTTTCGATACGGTGTTTTCTATGGGGGTACTGTATCATCGTCGGGATACAAAGCAGCACCTTTCAGAATTGTTGGGATTTCTGCGGGATGGAGGTGAAGTGGTATTGGAAACGTTGATTTTGGAAGGAGATGATAAAAGATGTTTATATCCACCTAATCGCTATGCTAAAATGCGTAATGTATGGGCTATTCCAACGATTCCACTTTTGAAACAATGGATGTATGGGGTAGGTTTTCAAAATGTTAGAACGGTGGATGTAACACGAACAACCGTTCAAGAACAACGTAGGACAGACTGGATGACCTTCGAATCTCTATCGGATTTTTTGGATCCGGAAGATGCACAAAAAACCATTGAGGGGCATCCGGCACCCGTTCGGGCAGTGTTGCTGGCCAATCGTTAAGCCTTTTCGGCCCCAATCTGGTGGGAACAATCGCCAAGACGTTGGGCTTTCAGGTTGAAATTCATCAACCATTTTCCGAATAGAAATATGCCAAAAGCAATTGTAATCGGTTCAGGCTTCGGCGGCTTGGGTGTAGCAATACGTTTACAGGCCCGTGGATTCAAGACCGTTATTGTAGAGAAAAATGCCAAAGTAGGCGGACATGCCTATCAGTTCATTAAAGATGGGTATGTTTTTGATATGGGGCCTTCCCTCATTACTGCGCCCGATATTATTCGCTCGGTCTTTGCTACCGCTGGTGAGCGCATGGAGGATTATTTGGATCTTATCCCTTTAGACCCTTTTTACCGCGTCTATTTCCATGACGGGACATACTTGGATTATAATGGAGATGAGTCTAATATGAAAACGCAAATGGCACGTTATAACCAAAAAGATGCCGATGAAGGCTATGATCGGTTTATGAAAAAGAGTAAGGCACTTTACGAGGCGGTTATTTTGGAAGGTCTTGGCTCTTCCCCTTTTATGACCGCAAAATCTATGTTGGATTTTACACCCAGAGCCATAAAATTGGGGGCTTATAGAACTTCATACGGTATGGCAAAAACTTATTTTAAAGACTTTAGACATCGGTTTATGTTTTCATTCCATCCGTTATTTATTGGTGGAAATCCATTCCGTGCGCCTGCGGTTTATCAAATGATTCCTTATCTCGAAAAAGAAGGCGGTGTTTGGTTCACAAAAGGAGGAATGTATAGTGTAATTCAGGCCTTAGAAAAGGTTTTTCGGAAACTGGGCGGGGAAATAAAAACAAATGCGGAAGTACGGAAAATTTTGGTGGAAAACAGCCATGTCACAGGTGTACAAACCGCACATGAAACATTGGAAGCAGATCTGGTGGTCTCTAATGCCGATATTTTGCATACATACCGAGATTTGATTGACCCACAGTGGAGAAAAAAATGGCATAATACCAAGATAGACAAGACAGACGTGGCAATGGCTTGTTTTCTGATGTACATAGGGACTAAAAAGCAGTTTCCAAAACTCTTGCATCATACCTTGATTTTGTCTGAGCGGTATAAACCCCTTATTCAAGACATCTTTGACAAAAAAATTCTTCCTGATGATTTTTCCATGTATCTCCATGCGCCCACACGTACAGATCCAGATATGGCGCCTCCTGGATCTGAAAGCCTGTATGTGCTGATTCCTGTGGCGAATAACCTTTCTGGTATTGATTGGGAAAGTAAAAAACAACCATTTGCCGATAAAATCCTCCACTTCTTAGAACATGATTTTGGCATGGAGGGTTTGGCAGAGCATTTAGAGGTCTTGGAGCTTTTCACACCCAACGATTTTCAGAAATTCAGAAATAGCACCTTTGGTTCTGCTTGGGGAGTAGAACCAAAACTTACCCAAACAGCCGTTTTCCGGCCACACAACCGAAGTGAAGATGTCGCTGGATTATACTTTGTAGGTGCAAGTACCCACCCCGGAGCTGGTGTTCCGGGTGTACTCCTAACCGCCGAAACAACGGAAAAAGTGATTTTGGAAGATTTTGCTGAAGTTGCATAAGTTTGTATAAAAGCCATGATTAAAAGTTGAAGAGCCAATGCGGAGGAGGTGAAATCAGTATCAAAAAAAATGGTTTGTCTTTACTTGTTACTACAAGTTGGTATTTTGTTTCTATAAACAAAAATAAAACAGACCAATTATGAAAATACTGATTGTTGGTGGCGTTGCAGGTGGAGCAACAGCCGCCGCCCGGATGCGTCGGATCGGAGAAGCACACGAAATTGTCTTGTTCGAAAGAGGTGGCTACGTGAGCTTTGCAAATTGTGGTCTTCCCTATTACATTGGGGACGTCATAAAAGATCGTGACAAACTATTACTTCAGACTCCCGAAAGCCTGAAAGAACGGTACGGATTGGATGTTCGGATTCGTCAGGAAGTACTCGCTATTGATCCGGAAAATAAAAATATACTGGTTAAGAACCTTTCAACAGGTGAGACTTATACCGAATCTTACGACAAACTGTTATTATCCCCCGGTGCTGCACCGTTCATTCCGCCAATCCCAGGCATTGAGTCTCACAAAATCTTAACCTTGCGAAATATCCATGACATGGATAAAATCGTAGAATCTACCCAAAAAGCTAAGCATGTGGTAGTGGTGGGAGGTGGGTTTATAGGTTTGGAAGTAGCCGAAAACCTGATTGAAACAGGAAAAGAAGTGATACTCGTAGAGTTGAGTAATCAGGTGATGGCGCCAGTAGATTATGAGTTTGCGCGTATGGTAGAAGGTGTGGCCAAATCTCACGGATTAACAATAAAATTAGATACGGGTGTCACGGCTTTTCAAGAATCGGCGAATGGCGTTTTGGTCTCACTGAATACAGGTGAAAGTATCGAAACAGATTTTGTGGTATTTGCCATCGGGGTTCGTCCGGAAAATGCTTTGGCACGTCAGGCTGGCCTTGAAATTGGGCAAACGGGTGGAATTAAGGTAAACCCTTATCTTCAAACCTCTCAGTCGGATATTTACGCGGTTGGGGATGCCATAGAAGTGTCACATTTTGTGGGAGGCCAAAAAGTACTGATACCGTTGGCTTGGCCTGCGAATCGTCAAGGCCGGATTGTGGCGGATAACATGATCCAAGGCCATCGTTTTGCATTTAATGGTGCACTGGGAACTTCGATCCTGAAATTTTTTGATTATACTGTAGCAGCTACAGGGCTAAATGAGAAGACCTTAAAACGCTGGAATATCCCATATAAGACCATCACGGTGACGAGGGGCAATCATGCCGGATATTACCCGGGATCAACCAATATCGTTCTAAAACTGAATTTCTCCGAAAAGGGGACACTCTTGGGTGCACAGGCATTTGGAAAAGAAGGTGTGGACAAACGGATTGATGTGATATCTACGGCCATCAGGGGGCAATTAACGGTTTATGACCTCGCCGATATTGAAGTGGCCTATGCACCTCCATACAACTCGGCGAAGGATCCGGTTAATATTGCAGGGTACGCCGCCCAGAACCTATTAGAGGGCACGTTAAATACCATTAATATAGAAAATCTACCTGCATTTCTTGAGCAGGATGGGGTGGTCTTGGTTGATGTCCGTACTGCCAAAGAGTTTAATAATGGGCATATTCCCGGTGCGATCAACTTGGAATTGGATACCTTAAGAGAAAATATTTCTTTCTTTGATCCTTCTAAAACATATGTTCTTACCTGTCAGGTGGGGCTACGAGGCTATTTGGCACACCGTATTTTACAACATCATGGCATTGTCTCATACAGTTTAAATGGTGGTTATGGGCTTTGGCAGATGGTCAATGAAGGGGGAGTACATTAACTATTTCGCCCTTCATTGGTACCCAAACCGCACCATTCAAAAGAGGAATTTAACGCCTCTTTTCATTTCGGCCCTTCAGCTAAGTTGTTGAGTTGCTCAATCATTTTTTCTGCCAGCGCCGTCCAAGAGAATTGCTGGGCATATGCAAGCAGTGCGTTACGTTGTTCAACAGAAATACCCTTCAGAGTTGCTTCTTTTGCTTTTGTTACCCAATGTTCAGGAGCATCCGAAAAGACACAAAAGGGAAGGTCTGGCATTTCGCCGGGCGATGAGTGGGTGGTGGAGAGAAAAGGTACTCCATAAGACAGTGATTTTAATAGCTTGAGTTTGGAACCTGTTGCATATGGGAATGGAAGAATAGAAAAAGTCGCCTTCTGATACAACTGCATTAGTTCAGTATCAGAGACATTGGCAAAAAGGTTCCATCCTTGGTCGTCACAGAGGTTTTGAACAGCCACCGTTGGATGGCTTCCGACGACGGATATTTCTAAACTATTTCCAAAGGCAACTTTTAGGGCTGGTAGGAATTGGTCGCGAAACGTACAAAGTGCATCGAAATTCATGGTTACACTCAAAGAACCCGTAAAAATAAGGTGTAGGTTATCTGTTGGAGGCAATGCATCGGCGTACTCTGTTTGTATATCCACGCCAACGGGCATTACAAAAGAGTGGTGACATGGGCTTGCAGCGGCATACCCGGCCTGATCCCTTTCTGTACAATGAAAGAACCAGTAATCCAACGCATGTTTCCGCATAAATTGTGTGGTCCAATTTTTCGAGGCTAATGCCGCTAATCGTGCAGGAAGATTAGCGGCATGGTTTGCCAAATGTTGGAACCATTGGAAGTCATCATTGTGAGACTGAATGATGACAAAACGCTCTTTCCCAGTAAAATTGAACAAGGTTGTACTCCATAAATGACTACAAACAATATTCTGAAAGATAGGATCGGCCAAATATTCGTTAGCAACTTGGCGATATCTGGGTGTTAAGAATTTTTCTATCAGATAATGAGAGCGCTTCAATAACGTTCTTAATCCAGCAATTTTCGAATTTCGGAATGTGTTCTCAAAAGTGCTTTGATGTACAATGTGGCCATCTTCATACCTTGTAATCGTGTCTGCTCCTAAGATGATGACATAAGGTATATAGCGACTTAAAGGACCCCAATGCTCTACCACCCCAATATCACCTCCATTTCGTAGCGGATAAAGCAAGTGTGGGGCAAGAACCAATAAGGGTGATTTAGTATGGAAAGGCGTTAAGGACTGGCTCATGGAAAAGGGTATATGTAGAGGTAAGTATTTTTTAGATAGAATTAAAAATATTAATGCATACGATGCTGGTTATGTATTTTGGGGAACTCAAAAATAAAGATAAGCGCATACAAGTGGCGTCTATAATTAATTTTATGTAGTGGGTTGGTAGAATTTAATGATAAAGAAGCAATGTCTCCGACCAGCCTTTTGGATGAACGAGTAGGATAGAAGCCAGTAGGGATGAACAAAAAAGCCGCTCCTTAATAAAAAGAAGCGGCTTGAAGTAATAGAATCACACGCTCAATGGTGCCTTTCATACACAGCAGCGAGAGCCAATTCTACAGCACCCATTACCTCGTTTATGCGACGGATAATTTGGCTGTTTAATTGTGGTTTCGCCTGAGATTCTGGCATAGAAACGGTGGCTTCAACCAAACTGTTCTTAAAGAACGAGATGGAGTTGAGCATATCTGGCAAGGACATTTTGCCACGTACCATGATTTCGCCATAATGACGGCCAATTTCTTCTGCTTGATCTAAGAGGCGATGGGCTTGGAGGTCTTCTGCGCTAATAAACTGCATCATTACATCCATCAACTGCTTGCCAAGGCGGCGTAGTTCGATGGACGTTTCGGAGCCAAAGCGACTAGACCATGTGGAGCGCGTCATGTGGATGGCGTCCCGAGTGTGGTTTAGTGCGTGGCGTTGCCAACTATCTTCGATCCCTTCGCGAATGTAATGACGACGGTGTTTACGAGCAAACTCTTCCAAGTCTTCAGGGGAGAAGCGGCGGTGACCGCCCGGCGTTAATAAGGTTGGAATTGCTCCTTGATCAACCCAACGACGAACAGTAGTAAAATGCACGCCAAGTTGGTCGGCTGCCTCTTGGAGGCTTAGCCATTTTTTTTGTCTGTTACCTGCCATGGTAATGTTGTTTAGAATGACTTAAAGTGGGTTAAAGTAGTAATTTGGGGGATGCTGTATAAGAAATGAGTATAACCCCACTGGAATTAAATTCCTTACTTAAAAATAAATTACAACAATAATGTACCAAAGTAAAGTATAAACGAAAAAGTGTGGAAAAAAAACTTTGTTTTGGAAGATAGAAAGCCATTTTGATTGAGCAGGTTAACTTTTTTCAATACGGTTAGTTCACAAACCCAGACCGTTTCTCTTTGATATTATGGCATGGTGTAACCTCTTTTATGCGGTAATTCGCTAAAACCTGCTCAATTCACGAGTGGAGTGTTGGAACACACGGTTAAGGTCTTACCTTTAAGAGATGAAGCCCTACCAGTTCTACATTTTGTCCTTGGGTAAGAATAGTTAAGGTCTTGTCTTACCTTATTATAAAGGTAGAGTGGTTGAGTTGTGCATTGATGGATACATAATAAATTGTTTTATCAAGACTTAAGCGGTATGCGAAAAGAAAAAAACACCATAGAACAATTTCGAGATCGCCTGATTTCTCAATATAACCAAAATCGGCCCAATACAGATCAGGTCAGTCGTTGGTTTATGATAGTCGTTGCTGTCTTTATTTCTTTGTTGCTTTGGTTCACCCTTAATATGCGTAAATCATATACTTATGCAGTATCCCTTCCTGTTGTTTTGCAGGAACTACCCGAAGGGTATATACCCCTAAACTCTTTTCCGAAAGAAATACAGGTGGAAGTATCGGGGGTGGGTTGGCAACTCTTGCAATTGTCTCAGCAACCGCCGCCAATTGGTGTGGATGTGAAAAATGTGGGAAGTGCACGGCGGATTGATTTTCAGAAACTCATTCAGCCTCGACAGTTTCCAATAGGGGTGAGTATTGTGAAGATTACACCTGCACAAACTATCTTGGAATTGGACAGAAAAGCGACAAAGCGGGTTCCTGTTCATTTCCGAGGGAAAATTTCATTTAGTACAACCTATGAAGCGGTGCGTAAACCTATTTTTGAACCCGCTTATGTGACAGTAGTGGGGCCAGAACAGATTTTGCGAAATCTTTCGGCTTGGCCAATGAAAGAACAAAACTTCAAAAATGTACGTGCGTCCATAAATGAAATGGTGCAACTATCCGACACCTTATCGGGCTTGGTGGAGTCAAATATATCAGACGTGGCGCTGATTGTTCCTGTGGAGCAATTTACGGAATCCTCCCGCAGTCTTCGTGTAGAAGTTACGGATCTCCCCGCAAATGTGAGTCGGGTTCAGTTTAACCCACCTCAGGTTGAGGTTGTGTACCGTGTACCCGTTTCTCAATTTAAGCAAGCAGAAGAATCGGAGGGGTTCAGAGCTTATGTCTCCTATGACCGCATAGCCGCTGACTATTCTGATGGCACGGTAACGGCGACTATCGAAACACCGAAAGGGCTGAATGTACGTTTGAGCCGGGTAATACACCGAAAATTGTCATACTTTATTGTCCGTGATGAAGGCAACTAAACTTAAAACCTAATCTTACCAATCAATACATGTTTTTAAAAGGTCGTTATATCCTGCTTGGGGTGGCAGCCATTGTGCTGCTCATTTTCGGATCGGTGATCGGGTGGTCTATGCGTGGGATTACGTTTGGGCTGAACGGCGGACAAGTTCGGGAAGTGGTTATGAGAACCTTGCAAGTGGAGGCAGATACCACCTATCTCATTACTGGTTATCTTGGCATGGAAGTCACCAAAAAAATTTCGGACGATAAAACACTTTGGGGCATTCCTATGGGTACAACCGAAGTTCAGGTACGTGTCCCCGGACGAGTAACCTACGGCTTTCCTATTGGGCAAATTACCTCGAAAGATATAGAGGTAAATGGTGAAAATATAACTGTTTACATTCCACCGGTAGGAGTTTTTTCGGTGGAGCCAGAATTGAATAAGATGGATGTTCAGACTAAAGTGGGATGGGCAAGGTTTCATGCTTATAGTGGAAAACACTTAGAGCACAAGGCGATTCGAAGCATACCAAACGAGATGCGCCAAATTGGTGAAGAGCGTTTGATAAAAGCAGAAGGCAAGGCTTCCGAAAACACGGTGAAAGCAATTCGTCGTATATTAGCACCTGTACTTATCGCAACCGGGATGCAAAATCCAAACATTCAGGTTCGATTAAAGCGTGAATCTATCTTGCCAAAAGGATAAAGTAAAACCACAATGAACCAATTTCAGTTTACAGCGGGTGAGGCTGCATTAGAAAACTTAGAAACTACCGTGTATGTAGATACCCCACGCGGCATATTTGTACCTTCTTCGGGCATTCAATTTTCGGTCACTGAGGCTGAATTGGAGAAGAGAGTAGGAGAAGTCTTACATCTAAAACCGTTGACATCTTTAATCCCTTTGGTTTCTGAGTGGCATAAAACTGGTAGTACTGTAGCGCTTTGGGTCTTACCTCTCTTGCTACTGGTACTCCCCCTTTATCCCCTTTCTCTAACATTGTCGTTAATGACTTGGTTGCTCTGGGAATTATATGCCCCGCCTGCAATCAGTGAGGCCAAAATGCGGATACTTAAACTATTAGGCAAGCCCTGGCTAACACTAATAGTAAACCTTGCTATATGGCTCGCACTGGCCAACTGGTATCGCTTAACGAACCAAATTGGGACTGTTGAGGGTATTTTGATGGGGCTGATTGGCTATGTTCTTTTACGCTTCCAACTATTGTATAAAATGGTCGAGAACTGGTTACACCGTAGTTGGGAGAAAAAATTTGGGATGCCCATCGCAGATTTTTTGTTAAGAACCCTGCTTTATAAGGAAGCCGTAAACCATAACATCGGTGTTGAAAAAGCACGTATGCTTGTAGAAGATAAGAACTGAGGATTTTGAGGTATATGACGACAATTTATTTAACCCGGCATGGTGAGACAGATTTAAACCGTGCTGGCATTGTGCAGGGGAGAGGAGTGAATGCCCCTTTGAACGAAAACGGATTAATTCAGGCGGAGGCACTTCGGGAACGCTTATCCAACGTTTGGCTGGATGCTGTATATTGTAGCCCGCTACTTCGGGCTGTACAAACAGCAGAAACCGTGGTTCGGTCACATCCCTATCTTAATCCACGTAAAATGACAGATCTCGAAGAAATATCGTGGGGAATTTGTGAGGGAAAACGCCTAGATGAAGTCCTTCGTAAGGCATTTGATAACGTTCGGTTGCAATGGCAAAATGGTGATTTTGAAGCAAAAATATCCGGTGGAGAGTCGGCAAGTGAAGTCGAGAAACGGGCCAAACGTGCGCTTATGAATATAGTTTCTCAGCATCTCGGAGAATCGGTTCTTATTGTAACGCATGGCCGATTTTTACGGGTTTTGCTAGCCGGGATCCTTGCTGGCTACGGACTTTCCAAAATGGAACAGATTAAGCATACCAATACATCGCTCAATGTTCTGACGTTTGATGGGAAAAAATTTCGGGCAGAACTGCTTCATGATACGCTCCATCTTAAACATATTACCCATTTGGTTCATTCCTGATTTTGCTTTAGCCCCTTTTGGTAGGCGTTTATGAAAGTAGTGTCTGTCGTCTGGTCACGAAAGCAGGGTGTAAATCTTTTTTTATAGGGAATTGAGATTGATACAAAAAGGGTTTAACTTCTAAAAATGGACATAACCAAGAACGAACCCCAGTTGTTATGAAGTTAACCTTGCTTAAAAGATCTATCCTCTTTTGGATCTTGTGCCTGATCAAGCTAAATGCGCAACAACTTCCAGCAGGTCTAACGGATTTGGAAGATTATGTGGAAGCAGCAATGACCGAATGGAAAGTTCCCGGCTTATCATTGGCCATCGTTCATAGAGGAAAATTGGTCTATGCCAAAGGGTTTGGCGTTCGGGAAATTGGAAAGCCTGAAAAAGTTGACCCTGAAACCATTTTTGCGGTTGGCTCTAATACCAAGGCATTTACCGCACTGATGGTATCCCAACTTGCCTATGAAGGAAAGTTAAGTCTTGAAGACCCAGTCCAAAAACACCTCCCCTACTTCACATTAAACAACCCTCATGCAACAGCTTTAGTTACAGTTCGTGATTTATTGTGCCATCGAATTGGTCTTGGAACTTGGCATGGAGATTTGGTGGCTTGGGGAAGCCGGTACGACCGTACCGAAATTCTCCGGCGCTATCAGTACATTAAACCGATTTATGGATTTCGTTCTGGATTTGGCTACCAAAACGTGCCATTCATGGCAGCTGGTGAATTGGCAGGTGCCGCTGCCGGAAGTAGCTGGGACGAGTGGGTGGTTCAGCGAATTTTTAGGCCATTGGATATGTCCCGAAGCGCCACAAGGCATGACGCCCTGTCTGAATTTGAAAATGTTGCTATGCCACATACAATCAATATAGAAGGTCATTTGGCAGCCATATCTTATCGAAATATTGACAATATTGGGCCTGCTGGCTCAATCACTTCGTCGGCGGGAGATATGGCGCGTTGGCTTATTCTACAGGCCGACTCTTTGGGAAAGGTAGATGGGAAGGAGATTTTTAAACGAGATGTGATTCGGAGAACACATTATCCCAACAATTTGATTGCATATATGCCATACGATAATCCGGAATTTCCTGAAACGCATCTTGGTGGGTATGCATTGGGTTGGTTTATTCGAGATTATGATGGTAAAGTTTTATTCGAACACGGCGGAGGCGTGGACGGTATGATTTCTCAAACCGGATTTATGCCAGAATTAAACCTCGGTTGGGTAATTCTAAGTAATCTGGATACTGGAAACTCTTTGCCAACTGCTTTAATGTACCATATTGTAGATGCCTACCTTAACCGATCCAGAAAAGATTGGAGTAGGCATTTTTTGAATGAACAAAAACAACAAGATGCACAAAATGCGAGAATTTGGCAAAACGAAGAAAATCGTAAAAATCTGGAAAAAAAGCCAAGTTTTACATTGGCATCTATGTCAGGAGTTTATGAAAATGAACTTTATGGTCAAATTCAAATAGAAGCATTGGAGGACAAAATCCAACTCCAATTGTTGGCACATCCCGGTATTGTAGGTACGCTGGAGCATTGGAATAACGATCGGTTTCTGGTCAGATTTAATGATCCAGCATTTGGACGGGCCTTCATTCCTTTTAAATCCGAAAAAGGTGCGGTAAAGTCTTTTACAATACAAATTCGTCCGGATTTTTTAGACCCGTTGGTGTATTTTTTCACAAAAAAGATGGAATAATGAGAGGATGAACAGACGAAACGTTTTTATGGCCATTGGCGCTGCCGCTTCCGGTTTTGGGTTCTCAACTCAAACTTCTACAGTAGGCGAAATGAATCGGGGTGCTTTTTCGCAAGATGGGAACCAGCTTACGTTTTACCATGATCAGATTAGAGAGCCTTTTAAGGTGATGGCGACGGCGGATACCCACCTGTTTCGCGATGATGAAAGGGGGGAGCCGTTTAAAGCGTATAGTGGCCGAATGGCTAAAGCATACAACCAGACGCGGCATGTGAAGACAGGAAATATCACGAATCCTGAAACTTGCTTTCTCGAAACACTCGCCATCGCACGTCAGGAGCAGGTTGCATTTGTGGCCCTCTTGGGCGATATTTTTAGTTTTCCGTCCGAAGCAGCAATCGAATGGGCTGAAGCACAACTGAAAGAAAGCCAACTCTCTTATGTATATGTGGCCGGAAACCATGATTGGCACTACGAAGGTATGGAAGGTTCCTTAGAATCGTTGAGGCGTAAGTGGGTGAATAATCGCCTGCTCCGGCTATACCAAGGGGGAAATCCACTGATGCAGGTGCGGGAGGTTGCGGGTGTACAATTTGTTGTGCTCGATAATTCTTATTACGAGATATTGCCAGAACAACTGGCTTTCACGAGAAGGATACTCCGTTCTAAGAGACCAATCGTTTTGATGATGCACATTCCTTTGTATGCAATGGGGCGAAAAGTGGGGTATGGGTGCGGGCACCCTGGTTGGAATGCTCAAAATGACAGGAGCTATCAATTGGAGCGACGTGAACAATGGCCTGAAAAAGGGCATTCTGCCACAACCTTTCAGTTTTACAGAGAGGTGACGCAAGCACCAAATGTGTTGGCTACAATAAGCGGACATATTCATGAACCAACGCTTGACCTCATTAATGGAATGCCCAGTGTTGTCACGGATGCCAATGCCCAGGGTGGGTATTTGAAATTGTTTTTCGCACCGTCTGGTAAAGGATAAGCTATTGCCGATAGAAATCTTGCATGTGTTTGTACTCTTTCTTATATTTTTAGGTGCATAAAAACATTAGGTTAAACAAGACCTAATCTGTTACATAGCGCTACATTTTTAATGTAACCAAACTCCATGATAAAGGCATGTACTGGTGACACCGAGATAGTTGGATGCCTAAAAACACTTTATCCTATGTCCAAAATAATACCTTACTTATTCATAATTATAAGTATCTTCTTTCCTGTTGCTTTTGCCCAATCGCCACCAGATCTAACAGATGATATTGCTTGGAGTGCTGGAACCTCGACAGTTACCGATATTACTAATGCGTTTAATGCTGGACGAAGGGGGGAAGAAACACAGTTGGGACTTACCAGTAACGTGCTCGGTAACCTCGTAATGCCCAGTCAGGCCACCTGGGATGCCATGAGCTTCAACGCAAAGGGACTTTACTTGGTGAACGCAGAGAGAACTGCCCGCGCCAATGTCAATTATGGGGGCACGGTCGTGAAGGGGCTGCCGCTGGAAGGCATCAATGATGAACTTACAACTACAGCACAATCTTATGCCGATTATTTAATCACGGTTAACCAATTTACACACACTGCAACTCCAGCGCATTCATTAGGATTAGATCCATTTACACGGGTTGAGAATACGATTCCGGCAAATTGCAGAGAGTTTATTGCCTACTCCGAGAATCTTGCGGCGTTCTGGACTTCGGGTAGCTCAAACCCTTTGCCCATTGAGCGTGCTATTTTTGGATGGATTTATGAAGACAAAAACTCCTCATGGGGGCATCGCAGATTGGTTTTGATCCAAGACTTCCAGTTGGGAGGAAGTCTAGGAGACACATCTGGATTTGACAACAACTATGGATCATCAACTTCAGAAGGGTTTTTGGGTTTTGCCGTTGCGAATGATGCTGCGTACAATCCATTTGGCTTTATGGGTATGAATATGGGAACCGTTATTGTAATGTTGATTTTTGATCCTAAACCTACATGTTCGGTACCTCTGCCAGTTACCCTAACCTCCTTCACCAGTATTTTTGAAAATCAGCGTGTGGGCTTAAAATGGGAAACAATGTCAGAACCAAACTTCGATGGTTTTTGGGTCGAAATGACGGAATTGACACAGCAAGGGGGAGGGACTGCAATTGGGACGTTTCGACCTATAGCCTTTTTTCCAGCCAAAGGAACGCCGGAAACCGGAGCTATTTACAGTTATGAGTCAAGCGACTTGGTCTCCGGAATCTATTTTTTCCGGCTTAAAAAAGTGGATAAGAATGGCTTTATCTCCTATACATCTGCCCAACGCATCGAAGTCTCTAATCTGCCAGAGGGCTATCAGATCGGCGGAGTTTACCCCAATCCGTTTGATGAAAACCTGACCATTGAGGTTACGGTGGCCAGAGAGCAAAAAATTGACTTTCAGGTATTGGACTTGCAGGGCCGCGAACTGTTTTTCGTAGATCCACAAGAAGTATCCCCTCTGGTTCGTTATCAAAAAAGATTGGTCCTAAATGGGTTTGCGCAAGGCACATATTTCTTACGTATCCGTGGAGAAACATTTACCAAAACATTGCCAATTACCCACGTTAAGAAAACGCAATGACGGTTTAACTTTAGATGCATAAATGAAAAAAAATACGGCAGCGACGATTATTATGGTGCTCTGGTCGGTGTTTGGTATGGGATGTTTTTCAGAATCGAAGAATGGTCCACAAAACGAGTCAGCCGCTGCTCCCATTCGACGTATAGCCGTAACAAATCCTGTCGTAGAACGCCTCATTTCAGCAGCAATTGAGCAGGTTGGTCTTACAACTGGATATGACCCCGCTTATCGGACGCTGTCATATCCGAATGGAGATGTACCCATTCATACCGGGGTATGTTCGGATGTCCTAATTCGTGCATTTCGGTTTATTGACATGGACTTCCAAAAAGAAGTGCACGAAGACATGCGAAAGGGTTTTGGAAAATATCCCCAACTTTGGAATATGTCCAGACCCGATCCAAACATAGACCACCGCCGGGTACCCAATCTGATGCGGTTTTTTCAACGAAAAGGCTGGGAAATACCCATATCCGATGAAGCACGTCATTATAAGCCTGGTGATATCGTCACTTGGATTATCCCACCAAACCTCACCCACATAGGACTCGTTACAAACCGGATTGCGAATGGAGATCGGCTCATGGTGGTACATAACTATGGGTTCGGAACGGTCGAAAATGATGCCTTATTCCTCTGGAAACAGACCGGACATTTTCGGATAAGCCAGAATTAGCATATTTAAGCCACTTGTTACGAAGTAGTATTCATTTTAAATTCATCTTAACACTGTTAACTTATTATGCTGCATTGCGTTAAATTATTCAAAAAGCCCTTTCATATGTGGACAACCCGCTCGAAGGGCGCAATGTTGTATAGATTTTTTCATTTTCCACCGCTTATCCAATATGACCATGATGCAGACAGCCCCAACCGGTGAACTTCTAAAAGGAGGAATGTTTCTAACCGTTTCTGGTTCTTCTGAAGAGGTTTTTATACCGGAAGAATTAAACGAAGAACAACAAATGGTTTTGCAGATGACCAAAGATTTTTTGGAGCAAGAGGTTTTTCCTCAGCGGGAACAGATCGAAAAGCAGGCAGAAGGAGTTACGCCTGCTTTGCTTCGGAAAATGGGAGAACTGGGGCTATTGGGTGCACACATGCCCGAAATGTATGGTGGAACAGCCTTGGATACCAACACCAACACCCTTATTGCAGATGTAATGGGGCCAGCAGGCTCTTTTAGTGTTGCCTTGGCGGCCCATACAGGGATTGGGATGTTGCCCATTCTCTATTTCGGTACAGATGCACAGAAAGAAAAATATTTACCCGGATTAATTTCCGGCGAACTGAAAGCGGCTTATTGTCTTACAGAACCAGCAAGTGGCTCGGATGCCTTGGCTGCTAAAACCCATGCGGTTTTAAGCGATGATGGTTCCCATTATATGCTGAATGGTCAGAAAATGTGGATTACCAATTCCGGATTTGCGGATGTATTTATTGTATTTGCAAAAATAGATGGTGAGAAATTTACAGGCTTTATCGTAGAAAAGGATTCTGCCGGTCTTACTTTGGGCGCGGAAGAAGACAAGATGGGCATCAAGGGGTCTTCTACGCGTCAGGTATTTTTCGAGAATGTGGCAGTTCCCGTAGATCAGGTGTTGGGGGAAATTGGGAAGGGCCATTTGATAGCCTTCAATGTACTCAATATCGGTCGTTATAAACTAGGTGTACTTTGCACGGGAGGGAGTAAGGGTGTTTTGACAGAAGCCACCCGTTATGCCAATGAGCGCTTCCAGTTTGGGCAACCGATTGCTAATTTTGGTGCCATTCAGTATAAGTTAGGGGAAATGGCCACACGGATTTTTGCCAGCGAGAGTGCCATTTATCGCGCCTCCAACCAAATGCACCTGCAAAAAGAAGCCTCTGTGAGTTCTGGAAAATCATATGCCGAGGCAATGTTAGATGCTGCTGAGGAATACGCCATCGAGTGCTCTATCCTTAAAATTCTGGGATCAGAAGTATTGGATTATTGCGTGGACGAGAACGTACAAATACATGGTGGAATAGGTTTTAGTGAAGAATATCCAGCGGCAAGGGCATATCGCGATAGTCGAATTAACCGCATATTTGAGGGTACAAACGAAATCAACCGCTTATTAATGGTGGATATGCTGCTTCGTCGTTTTATGAAAGGCGAAATAGATTTGTTAACCCCAATTTTTGAAGTACAAGATGAGGTATCGTTAGGTAATTTGGGTGAAAACCGTCCTAAAGAACGATATGCCGCAGCGCAATTCCAGGTGGCCCAATTTAAGAAGGTATTTCTGCTCACCATTGGTCATGCACTGACGGCACAGACAGAGGGTAAGTTGAACCTGAAAGAAGAGCAAGAAATTCTAATGAATATTGCGGATATCATTACCGAAATCTATACCGTAGAATCGGTTCTATTGAGAATTGAAAAATTACATCAAATAAAGCCGGACGAAGATTTTTCGGTCTATGAAGCCATGCTGGATCTGGTCTTGTTAGAGGGATCGCGCAAATGCCGTAACTTTGCAACAGATGCCTTGGCTGCTTTTACTGACGCTGAACTGCTCGAGGGTGTTTTGGTTGGTATCGAAGGTTATACGCGAATGCCTGCAATCAATGTAAAGGCTGCACGTCGTCAGGTTGCAGGTCAGTTATGCAAGCAAGGTGGTTGGTGTTTTGGAGTTCGGTAAATCCAGCGTAACGGGTGATACTGATGTAAAAGGAATATTGAAAGAAACTAAAGGGTGGCTTGGTTCTAACAGGCTTGCCCTTTTTCTTTTTCGTTTTTGAATTCTTAACGCCACCTTTGGGCGGAAAGGTGCTATTTTTGGATAAAAGCAAGCCACAAATATCCGAGCATGAGACTACCCTTACCAGACGTTGATACCTTTTGCGATGGCATTCTTTCCGGAAATCGTATGATTTTAAGTCGTGCGATTACCTTAATGGAAAGTACTTCGGCGACCCATCAAGAGTTGGGTCAGCATGTACTGGAGCGGTGTGTTCCTTATACGGGCAAGAGTATTCGGGTTGGTATTTCCGGGGTTCCGGGTGTTGGGAAAAGTACCTTCATCGAAGCTGTTGGATTGTATGTGGCGTCTCTTGGTCATCATGTTGCGGTTTTGGCCATAGACCCACGTAGCGAAAAAACACGGGGTAGTATTTTGGGTGATAAGACTCGTATGGAAGCCTTGTCAAATCACCCTCGAGCATTTATCAGACCCACTTCTTCCGGAGGGGCTTTGGGCGGGGTAGCACCGAAAACCCGTGAAGTGATGTTATTGTGTGAGGCTGCTGGTTTCGATGTGGTTTTTGTGGAAACTGTCGGAGTTGGGCAATCCGAGACGCAGGTAGCATCTATGGTAGATTTTTTTCTGCTGCTGATGCTGGCTGGTGCAGGAGATGAATTACAGGGCATCAAGAGGGGAATAATGGAACTGGCCGATGGTGTTGTGATTAATAAAGCCGATGGGAGCAATAAAGTGGCTGCCGAGGCGGCGCGGGTTTCTTATAAACGTGCGCTGCATCTGTTTAGAGAAAACGAGTCCGGATGGTCTCCTAAAGTAAAAACGTGCTCCGCCTTGGAGAGTACAGGTATTGCGGAGGTTTGGGATATGATTCTTGCACACCACGAATGTGTGGAAAAAAACGGCTGGCTGGCTTTAAAACGCACCGAACAATCAGCATTTTGGTTACATCAGATCGTCGAAAATGCGCTAAAAAACCATTTTTACCACCACCCCGCCATTCGGGAAACTTTTCCAGAGTACGAACAAGCAGTAAAAGAAGGCAAAACCGTTCCAGGAGTTGCCGCTAATGCGCTATTACGCCGTTATCGAGAAGCCCCCTGACCCGAAAATAGCTTTAGTTGTTGCGCCAGCCCGTATAAAGCAATCCCGTAAGCGACTGATACATTTAGAGATTGTTTTACGCCAAATTGTGGCAGTTCAAGTGCAAAATCACACTGTCTCATGGCTGCGTCCGAGACTCCAAATACTTCGTGGCCCACCACCAATGCTAAAGGGAATTCTTCTTGTCTTATATCTTGAACCAACCGCGATACATTGGCAATTTCTAAAGCGGCAATGTTGTAATGGCGATCTCGTAGATTTTGCAAAACAAGAGATGTTTCAGGATGGTAAGACCAAGGAACTGTATCTTGTGCGCCTAAGGCTGTTTTTTGAATTTCTGGATGTGTATCCGGTGTAGCCGTTATTCCACAGAGGTACAGATGTTCCACCAATATGGCATCGGAAGTTCTGAAAATAGCACCAACATTATGAACCGACCGTATATTGTCTAAGACTGCCACGATTGGATGTCGTCGTAACGAAGAAATTTCGGGCAAAGAGGGCCTTGGAATTTCAGCATGGCTTAATTTACGCAATAAAGTCGTTTCTTGGACGGTTTTAGATTGGGCGTCGAGCCCTGTTTTATCTTTTATCATTATAATGTAAAGCAAATGAAAAATCAATACACATTTGGAAGACTTCGACTCTTAATGCTGTCCGTCTGGTTACTGTCGTTGCCCGCCTGTCAGAATCTACAACAGTTATCCAGTCTTAAACTGATGAAGTTTGATCTGGATCGGGTAAGCAATGTACGACTTGCTGGCATTGATGTCCTCAATCTTAAGTCTGCACGTGATCTCGGTGCATTAGACCTCTTGCGGGTCACACAAGCCATCGCAAGGCGTGATGTACCACTTTCTTTTAACCTACATGTGGCTGCTGAGGCCCCCCAGAATTTGCCTGTTACGGCAAAACTTTCTACGATGGAGTGGACCCTTTTCTTGCAAAACAAAGAAGCCGTGTCGGGCCTTCTAAATCAGTCCATTTCCTTGCCTGCTGGCCAGCGTGTGGACATTCCTGTGGAAATTAAGCTCAATGCAGTGGACTTTGTTGAAGGGAATGCCCAAAATCTTGTTGAACTTGTAAAAAACCTCATAGGGTCAGGGGATAATCCTGTAAACCTTAGGCTAAGTGCTCGGCCCACCATTCAGACGCCATTAGGCCCATTTCGTTTTCCTAATGCAATAGATGTTGTAAGCAAGACTTACGGTCCGCAGCCTTAAAAGTGAAGAATTTAGGTAATTATTTGCCTGCTCCTGATGAGAAGCAGGCTTTTTTGTATATTCTCAGGCTGTAAAACAAATTACAACATCTTGATTATTGCCATTGATGGGCCTGCTGGCTCCGGAAAAAGTACAACTGCAAAATTGGTCGCAAAAGCCTTGGGGCTCTTGTATCTGGATACGGGAGCCATGTATCGGGCAATTGCTTATGCTTGTTTAAAAGTTGATCTGGACGTGGAGGATGTTGCCTTTTCTACTTTTGTAGAGAATTTGCAATTGGCAATAACGCCGGCGTCTGACGAAATGCAGGTATGGGTTTCCGGTCAAAATGTGACATCCAAGATACGAACACAAGAAGTGACGGGTATGGCAAGTAAAGTGGCAACACAAGCCATCGTTCGCAATAAATTGGTTGCTCTACAACGTCAGACAGCGCAAAAGCAGCTAATCCAGAAAGGAGGGGTGGTCTTGGACGGGCGTGATATTGGAACCGTCGTATTTCCGGATGCGGATCTGAAGATCTTTTTAACCGCAGACCCCAAGATTCGTGCAAAACGGCGTGTTGCTGAGATGAATGCAAAAGGCATTGATGTGGATTTTGAAGCGATACGATTAGAAATTGAGTTGCGAGATGCACAGGATAGCACCAGGGCAATAGCGCCCCTGCAAAAAGCAGATGATGCCATTGTATTGGACACCACGTCGCTCGGTATTTCTGAACAAGTAAACCAAGTAATCGCACAAGCCAAATTGAAAACAACTTAATTCACTGTTTTATAAATCTTTAGACCCCGTATGTTGTCGTTCGGGACACGCGCAAACGGGAGCAATGTAGGAGAAGGGTACCTAAGACTGTCTCGCCTGTAAAGGAAAGTCCACGATGCCCGAAAATTTTTATGAGTGATGAACTGAACAATGTTCAACCTGCCGAAGACGAAACCGCGCAGGATACCACAAACGAAGTGGTTGTAGCAACAGCGGATGACGCTGTCGTGGAATCTGTACCCGTAGTGGAGACCGCAATGGAGGCGTCGCCCGTAGCGGAAACTGCACCTGTTGTGGAAGATGCAGGATTGTCAGACGCCGCCAGTATGGACGAAGTCTTGCGTCCGGTCTCACCCAAGACAGTAAAGAAAGGGTATTATGGGAAGCGTGAAGGCCGGGTTTATAACCTTGACGAACTGAATGCTTTGGATGAAGAACAAAGCGATGCGGATAGGGCATTTTTGGAAATGCTCGCTCAGTACGATCCAGTCAAAGTGGACTTCACGGAAGGGGATATCCTGACGGGTAAAGTGGTGAGTATTGGTGAAAAAGATGTAGTGGTGGACATCGGTTTTAAATCGGATGGGGTGGTTTCCAAAAACGAATTTGATGGCCCAATTGCCATTGGAGACGATGTGGATGTTTTCCTTGAAAGGCTTGAAGACCGCCAAGGACAGCCAATGTTGTCGCGTCGTCGCGCCACCGAATTGCGTCGTTGGCAACGGATTGACGAAGCCTTCAAGAATGATGAAGTGATCGAAGGTCTGATTATTCGCCGGATAAAAGGTGGTATGATTGTAGATCTCTTCGGAAAGGAAGCCTTCTTGCCGGGTTCACAAATTGACGTTCGCCCGGTACGTGACTTCGATGCATACCTTGATAAGCGAATGGAGTTCAAGATTGTGAAGTTGAACGAGCAAAATGGCAATGTGGTGGTCTCCCATAAAGCACTTATTGAAAAAGACCTCGAAAACCAACGCTCGCGCATTCTGGATAAGATGGAACCAGGTCAGGTTCTGGAAGGAACCGTTAAAAACATTACCGATTTTGGTGTGTTTATTGACCTTGGTGGTGTAGATGGTCTTTTGCATATCACCGATCTTTCTTGGGGTCGGGTTTCGCACCCCAGCGAAGTGGTTGAATTAGACCAAAAGATCCAAGTAGTTGTGTTGGACTACGACAAAGACCGTCACCGTATCTCTCTTGGGATGAAACAATTGCAAGCTCATCCGTGGGATCAGATTGCCGAGAACTTCAAAGAAAGCCAAGATGTGGAAGGAAAAGTGGTTTCGATCACCGATTATGGTGCATTCGTGGAATTAGATAAAGGGATTGAAGGATTGGTGCATATCAGTGAAATGAGTTGGCGCCAACACATCAAGCATCCCACCCAAATGGTTTCTTTAGGTGACGATGTAAAGGTTAAAATCCTGAGTATTGATTCCGAAAATAGAAAGATTTCGTTGGGAATGAAGCAACTCGAACCCGATCCATGGACCGAGATCGAAGCGCGTTTCCCGGCTGGAACCGTTACTAAGGGGGTTGTACGCAATCTGACCAACTTTGGGGTATTTGTTGAAATTGAAGCGGGTGTAGATGGTTTGGTACATGTTTCTGACTTGTCTTGGACAAAGAAGATTCGTCATCCTGGAGAAGTGGTTAAAAAAGGAGACGAAATTGATGTGGTGGTGTTGGATATAGACCAACAAAACCGTCGTCTCTCCTTAGGACATAAGCAGGTCTCGACTGATCCGTGGAGCCAATTTGAAAATGCTTATGCCGTTGGGACGGATGTAGAGGTGAAGGTGGTTCGTTTTAATGAAAACGGGGTTATTGTAGAAATGCCGCTCGATGTGGAAGCCTTTATTCCCGCCGGGCATTTGGCAAAACCTGCCAAGAACCCTGAAGAATCTTACAAACCGGGCGATATGCTTACGGTGCGGGTGATTGAATTCAATAAAGCGGATAAGCGCATTATTCTAAGCGAGAAGGCCATTCTTCAAGCGGCCAAACAAGCTGAGAAAGATGCACAGGATGCGGTAAAAGACAAAGAGAAGAGTCAAGAGCGTAAAGCACTGGAGGAGTATCAGGCCAATGCGGGCACTAGCGGTCCGGCTACCCTTGGTGAAATTGCGGGGCTTGGTAACCTCAAGTTTGATGATTGACGTATGCTTAGTCTATGAGCTAATGAAGCAGCCTCTTTACGGGGCTGCTTTTTTTGTATCTTAACGAAAAAAAGATGAGAAGCACGCTTTATACCTCCTTATTGATTTTCGGGTTACTGGCCTTTGTGGCCGGATGTAAAGAAAAAACCGTATCGTCCGACGAGAAAAAACCAATCTCTTTGCCTCATTACGAGGTGATTTCGGAATCGGAAACTCCTATGGGAAAAGCGGTTGCGCTCTTAGTACCTGGTACTCACTCTAAAGAAACGTACGTTGGCCTTGTAAAAGCCGTTCTAACAAAACTCGCCCCCTCAAACCTACAGATTTACACCAGCAAGGCAGCTTTTGAAGCAGTCAAAAAACCGGATGTAAATGATGCTTACCGGAAGGGATTTATTTTGGTTTTCCGCAAAGAAGCCCAAACTGCGGGCGAAATTTGGTGGATGCAAGAAGACGGGCCTTTGGCCGCATTAAGCGGAACTGTTACGCGGCTTTAAGCATATACCTTTCATCCTTTTTTATACGGACCAATATGATGTATCACACACGCCGATCACTGTGGTTTTTTTTATTCTTTTTTGGGTGGAACGTACAAGCCCAAGACCTTATGAAGGATTCTCTCTTTGTACAACGTGCAATGAGGGGGGTGGATGCGGCCTATGACATGCGTTTTACGGAGGCAGACCGTATTTTCTCGGATATAGAGCGGCAATATCCACAACACCCTGCTGGCCCCTTTCTCAAAGCGCTTTCCCGTTGGTGGCTAATCCTCGCTAATGTTGGTGATACGGCCATTGATGATGTCTTTCATCAAGAAATGACACAGGTGAGTCAGCGAAGTGACCGGATGTTGGCACGAAATCCCAATAGCTATGATGCTGTTCTCTTTAAAGGAATGGCCGTAGGATTTAGAAGTCGGCTGTACGCCAATCGCTCTGAATGGATCAAATCGTTCAAATATGGCAAAGAAGCCGTTGACTATGTGACGAGGGCTGCTCAGATTGCACCGGAAAACAACGACTATTATTTTGGGTGGGGGGTGTATGATTATTTTGCAGATATTTTGCCTCGGAAATATCCTGCCATGAAATATGCCATGTGGTTTTTACCAAGAGGAAGTCGCGAGAGAGGATTGGAAGAGATCAAGCGCACCTTTAATCGTGGTTCATTTATGCGTGCAGAAGCGGCGTATTACTTGTTTCAAATCAATTATGTCTATGAGCCACGATATGAAGGTGCCAATTATTATATCGGCTGGTTGCGTACTCGTTATCCAAACAATGCCTTTTACCATATTTTACATGCCAGAACCGAAAATTATTTTGGATATAGTGAACGTGCAAAAGAATTATTCCATGAGGTGGCTGCCCGACACGAACGGAAACAATCCGGATATACACCTGCCGTTGCTGAGCAGGCGTATTATTACCTGAGTGGGTTGTATCTCTTTAAAGGTGACTATGGAAATGCAAAAGGAGTCGCTACAAAGTTGTTGCTTTTGGATACCAAGGCAAAGAAAAAATCGGACTTTCACATACTGGGACGACTTCGTTTAGGCATGACCTACGATGCAATGGGAGATCGCAATAAAGCAAAAGAGATGTACCAATTGGTACTGCGGTTGCCGGATGTACAAAGGTCTCGGGATCGTGCAAAGGAATTTCTTCAAAACCCATACCGAGGGATCAAATGAACACTGCTGATGCCTTGTCTTCTGGCAAATCCGACTTCTTGTTTCGTTACACCCAGTGGATGGAGGCTGTACATGGGAACTCTGTAGGGACATCAAACAAATTGATGGACCTCTTCCAGCAATTATTGATGATGACAGCTGGAAATGTGGAAGAAGCCCTACAATGGTTAACGGAGTTGGACCAAAGATACCACTTGGCTGATGACCGTTATAGCATAGGAAACTTGATCGAAGATTTAAAGCGTCAGGGGCTTTTGGAGGAAGATGCGCAAAGTGGAAAAATGAGCCTCACCAAGAAGGCTGAAAAGGGCTTACGACAAAAATCGCTGGAGGAAGTTTTTAAAAATTTGAAGGCTGGAAAAACAGGCCAACACAAAACACAAGATACTGGAAAAGGGGATGAACGGCATCCCGAGACCAGGTCGTGGCAGTTCGGTGACGACCTGAACCGCTTGGATCTGACGGGTACTTTATCAAATACTTACCGACGTTCAGGCGCGGATGGCTGGGAATTGAAAGAAGAGGATTTTGAAGTTTTTGAATCTGATTATCATACCTCAACATCTACTGTCTTGATGATTGACCTTTCCCACTCCATGATATTGTATGGGGAAGACCGCATCACACCTGCACGGAAAACGGCTATGGCATTAGCAGAGTTGATTATGACCCGTTACCCCAAAGACACTTTAGATATTGTCGCATTTGGAAACGAAGCATGGGAAGTTTCGGTTAAAGATTTACCATACCTTCAGGTGGGGCCTTTTCACACCAATACACGTGCGGGTTTGCAGCGGGCACGTATGATCCTTAGCCGTCGTAAAAACCGGAACAAGCAAATTTTTATGATTACCGACGGAAAGCCCAGTTGTCATCATGAATTTGGGCGGCTTTATAAAAATCCATATGGTTTAGATCGGAAAATTGTGAATAAGGTGCTGGACGAAGCGGTGATTTGCCGACGCGAAGGCATTACCATCACCACATTTATGATTGCACACGATGGTTATCTTCAACATTTTATCCAAGAAATGACGGAAGCAAATGCAGGCCGAGCGTACTATTCTAAGCTCGATCAATTGGGCACGTTTATCTTTGAAGACTATACCCGAAACCGCAAAAAACGTAACATCCGATGATACGTTTCCTTTTCAGATTCTTGTAATTCTTGAAGCAAATAAGCCCATTATTTCTTTGGAAGCCACATGGTTGTTTTAAAGAGGATTAATTGATTCCGTCGTATAATAAATAGTGCATTTCAAAAATGTCAATAGACATACGGTGTACTTAGATTAGGTGACATCTCTGCCTCCCATTGAAGGAGTTGCGACATGTACCAGATGATCCTTATGGTAGCAGCAATACATTAAAAAACCCCATAGGGGCGACATCATACGCGAACCCATAAGAATAAGAAAGAGGCATGACGAAGTACCTGGGGAAATTTTGAAATGCATTCTTTCACACCCCAATGCCCTCGAATTTCATAACATATTTCATTTCCTTCTTTAGGAAACGCACCGCCTTAATGTGTCTCTTGGAATAACTTCCTGAAAAAAATCCCCCTAAAAAGTTGTACCCTTACCTCTGAGCCTGTTATATTGTTGGCAGCCGACTGTTTGGGCAAATTACCAACCTCAAGCACCCGTGTAAGTTTCCATATGCTATGACATAGCTATACCACCCACTTACTGGAGTCTGGTACGGATGTACGGCTGATCCAAGAACTGTTAGGGCATCGTGATATCAAAACGACATTGCGTTACACACACGTAAGCCAGCGAACCATACAGCATATCCGTAGCCCCCTCGACGCTATTTTTACCGAAAAGTACAACAAAAAACGCGAAAAGGGCAGATATAAATAAGTTATAGGGCATTTTAGGACGACACAACAGACAATGAAATTTAAGAACTACAAATCAGCAATTCATAATTTCGCACATTCTTTCATGAGCATTGACTACATGAAAAGCGGGCGACTTGCAGTAAATGTTCTTATTGACCTTTATAATCTAAAGCACGAACCTAAAGCGACTTTTGACTTCATTGACAAGACAATTTTTCCAACAGCCGCAAGGACTAAAGAAAGTAGTGAATTGCTTAACAATTATTTGGACTGGCTAACTGACCATTTTACTCGACACAATTGTGACTTGACAAAATTGGAAGTTCTTGAAATAACAATCTGGACTGACTTTGATAATACAAAGACTCCACCAGGAATGAGCAATTGCAAAGAATTTATTGTTCATACCCTGACAAAGTGGAAAGCTGACGAACGGGACGAGCAGACAATAGAAATTTCGCAGACTGAAATTATTAAAGAGAGCTTTATAAAACAGAGAATACCAGAGTTCAAATGATGAATTATTAAAAAAATATGGACTTATTAGGACAAATATTATGGTTTGCTATGTTCGGGACACCAATCTTGACAATCCCTTTGGTTTGGCGACTTATCGACACCAAGAAGGTTTATCGGGTAATCGTAGGACTAATCTTTGCATTTATACTTTCGTTCTTTCTTTATCATATAAGTTTAGCAATTATATTTAGAGATGGAATGGGACCAGGCTGACAAAAGAAAAACGCCCTATAACAGGCGTTTGGCAAAAAAGCGGGTTCAGTGCTTAAATGAAGCTTTGTGCTTCGTACCAAGTTCAGTACTGGCAGACAGTTTAGTGCTTCGAAATCCGCTTCTTCGCCAAGCGCCCAACCGTTGGCTGAAATTGTAAGAACCGAAAACTCAAAAAATAAAACTATGCGGACAGTTCAGATAAAAGTAAGCGAAACCGACTTCCAAAAGTATAATTTGGGGAGTGGTGAAATTAAGTTTACTGATTTGGTAGATTTGATTAGTCGTGAATACGCACGACAAGCGTTGTTGGAGTGCAATGAAATAGCCGAAAAGGTTGGGCTTTCTAAAATGACAATGGACGAAATCAACGCTGAAATCAAAGCCGTAAGAGATGCAAAAACTCATTCTTGATACAAATGTTATCGTTTCTGCA
>ERZ761607.768-NODE-768-length-47647-cov-6.207052_pt1 | contig 47647 bp, 42 predicted proteins | sample MGYA00511164_ERZ761607 | MGnify/ENA primary metagenome ERZ761607 (study PRJEB28899, sample SAMN02445080) | bioreactor sludge metagenome | biome: EBPR sludge | place: Australia: Brisbane, Thorneside Wastewater Treatment Plant | collected 2011-06-22 ...
TGCTCACCAGCCTCGGCTGTTGCGGATCTCCGACGAGCCGCATCGCCTCACGCGTCGCAGCTACCTCGACGACCTGGCTCAACGGGACCACCGAGAGACCCTCCGTGGTCGCGGCCAGCCACAGGGCGCTGAGCCCTTCACCGGTGCGGAGCCAGGTATCGACGTCGTCCGTGGTGCCGTACATGACGATCAGCCCGTCCGATGCCTCGACTTCGCGGCCGCCGATGTCCCCCAGAAGCCCGGTGGTGAAGCGACTCGGCCGCCGCGCGGTCGCGTCCCCCGTACGGGGCAGCACCACGGACGGCACGCCGTCGCGGGTGCCGTGGTCGACCCACTGCTGCTGCTCACGGGTGACCGGCGGGTCCGCGCGCTGAGCGTCGACGGCCCGGTTGATGAGGAGTTCGGCAAGGAACCGCTCGGAGACATCGCCGATCGGCAGCGCGCGCGCCCCCCAGGCCGAGGCCTGCGCCGCGAGGTGGGTGAGCCGCTCGGTCGGCACCGGCCACGACGTGAACCGGCGCCGGTCCGTGCAGCGTCGCTCGAGGGCATCGAGTGCCTCCGTCGCGTGCGGCGACGGTGACCGCCGGCTCAGTCGGAGCCGGGCCAGCAGGTCGGGCTGGTCCGGGTCGGGGAGGCGGTCCACGCGCGTCCGCCACCCCAACGCATCCGCAGCGACCTGAGCGTGGTGAAGCGCGGTTCCGCAGCTGATCACGAGGTTGCGTCCGTCGGGATCGCTCGCGATGAGCTGACGTGAGCGGTCGGCGTACAGCTCGAGGTGCGATCCGTGGGACCGCCAGTGCCACGGCTGGGTGTTGTGCACGCTCGGTGCGCGCGTGGCCAGTTCGACGATCCGGCGCACGGCGTGCTCTGGAACGCGCGGCGCGGTCACGACGGCTCCTGGGCCGCGAGGAAGTCCCGGCTGGCCAGCCACACGAGGAGTGCCAGGACGGGCAGGCTCCAGGCCCAGACCCACCAGCCGACGACCATCAGCAGCAACCCGTAGACCGACGGGTCCGCCATCACGATCTCGCTCCATCCCGTCCGCACGAATCCGAAGAGCCCGTGGTCGGCGAAGTGCCGGTAGACCTGAGGGTCCGCGGAGACCAGACCGAGGTGGACGCCGCCCATCACCAGGAAGAAGCCGCCGACCACGGACCGGCCCAGCGCGGGGTGCGCGCGGCCTGCCGTCCGGGGACGCGTCGATGCTGCGGTGGTGGTCACGGTGTTCCTTCCGAGCGCGGTGATGAGGTATCGACCATCGTGCGTGGGGTGGATCGCCCCCCACAGGGCCGAAGGTCCCTCTCGGCCGGGTCGCCTGGGTCAGGTGTCGACGATCCGGATCACACCCGGCACCGTGCCCGCCACGACGTGCGCCAAGGCGCGTTCGTCGGCGTCCGCGGGCCCGGTCAGCGTGACGACGCCGTCGGTGACCTCGGTGGACCAGGCGGCAAGACCGACCGAGGCGAGGAGGCCGTCGACCTCGGACGCGAGGTCGGTGTCCGCTCGGGCGAGGACTCCGACGACGTCACTGCGGCTCAGCATCCCGACGACCCGGCCGTCGCGGTCGATCACCGGGACGCTCTTGACGGTCGTCGAGGTCATCAGCTCCACCGCTTCGGCCAGATCGGAGTCCGGCCGTACTGCGATCGCGTGCGGTGTCATCACGTCGGCCACCACGGCATCCCGGTCCGACCACGAGTCGTCGACCGGTAACTCGTGGGCGCGCGGGTCGCGACGGACGAGGTCGCGGACCAGGTCGGCCTCGCTCACTACGCCGCGCAGCCGTCCGTGCTTGCCGACGACCGGCATCGAGGTGATGTGGTGTCGGGCCAGGAGCGCCAGGGCCGCCTTCACCGGCGTGTGTGCGCTGACGGTCACCGGGTCGTGGGTCATCAGCTCTCGCACCAGCATGTCGTCTCCTCGGGGCCAGCGGGTCGTGCGGTCAGAGTGGAGCGTGCGCCGGGATTGCCGGATCGGGGCAGGGACGTAGGTCCCGAGCATTCAGGCCCAACAGACGGCAGCAGACGTGCCGAGGACGGCGCTACCGTGAGCGGTGTGACCGATACTGCCGAGACCGGGTCCGACGGGGCCGCCGCTCCGCTGCGGGTGTTTCTGCTCGACGACCACGAGATCGTCCGCCGGGGGATCAAGGAGCTCCTCGAGGGAGAGCCGGACCTCGTCGTGGTGGGCGAGTCCGGATCGGCCCAGGAGGCGGCGCGGCGCATCCCCGCGCTCCGGCCCGACGTCGCGATCCTCGACGGCCGGCTTCCAGATGGGTCGGGGATCGACGTGTGTCGCGAGATCCGTTCGGTGGATCCCTCGATCAAGGCACTGATCCTGACGTCTTACGACGATGACGATGCGCTCTTCGCCGCGATCATGGCCGGTGCGGCCGGGTATGTCCTCAAGCAGGTGCGGGGCAACGATCTGGTCGACACGGTGCGTCGGGTCGCAGCCGGTCAGTCGATGCTCGACCCGGCGATGACGGCTGCGGTGCTCGAGCGGGTACGCACCGGTCCGCCGAAGGACCGGGAGCTGGAGGGGTTGACCGAGCAGGAGCAGAAGATCCTCGAGCTGATCGGTCAGGGGCTGACCAATCGGCAGATCGCGGAGAAGATGTTCCTGGCGGAGAAGACGGTCAAGAACTACGTGTCGTCGATGTTGGCCAAGCTCGGGCTGACCAGCCGCACGCAGGCGGCGATCTTCGCCACCAAGCACCCACAGCACTGACTGCTGCCGCCCTGGAGAGGGCCCTCGGTCGAGCGGAGTCGGGACCAACGACCCTGCTCTCACGGCCCTGCTCGAGGTGGGATGGGGGTGGGAGCGGCGAGGGCCGCCGTTGGCAGAGCCGGCGACGCGTCGAGTCGGGAGTCGACGGTCGACCCGGAGCCTGACCGCGGATGCAGTCGAGGTCCTCGCCGCCTCCCTGATCCGGGAGGTGCGACCGCGATGACGACCGACGACCAGAACGTCACGGAGCTCGCCGTGGAGACCTGCTGGGAGCTCCTGGAGCGCGGGCGGCTGGGACGGTTGGCCTACCTCCTCGTCGACGAGGTGCATATGGTGCCGATCAACTACGCGGTCGACGACGGAGCCCTCCTGTTCCGTACGGCTTCGGGGAACAAGCTCGTCGCGGCCGCACTGCACGCCGGCGTCGCCTTCGAGATCGACTGGTACGACGACCGTTCCGCGTGGTCGGTGGTGGCCCGCGGCGAGCTGCACCGGTTGCACGAGGACGAGGCGCACCGCGCCGACTCGCTGGGACTCCGCCCGTGGGTCGACACCGCGGCGTACGACGTGCTGGAGCTGCGGCCCGTCGAGGTCACCGGACGCTCGTTCCGGCTGCAGGGCACCGAGCCGGACGACGAGCATGCGTGAGGAAGGAAACGACATGTGGGACATGAAGCCGCCCAAGGTCCTCGTCGGTGTCGACAGGCCCGACTGCGAGGCCGCGCTGCAGTACGCAGTCGCGGAAGCGCGGCGACGCGGCTGCGGCATCCATCTCGTCCACGTCGCCCGGCCGATCCTCGCCTCGCGCGCGCTCGATGACATCGCCCTGGTCGACGGTGAGTTACGCGAGACCAGCCGGGTGCTGCTGGCTCGCGCGGCGGCCCGGACGCAACAGCTGATCGATGCCCAGGACCCCGACGACGAGCGGCTGTCGGTGAGCACGGAGGTCACCCACGGCTCGGTGGTGGCGATGCTGCATTCGTTGAGCGCACATGCCGCGCTGCTCGTGATGGAGCATCAGGGCATGGGCCGGCACGGCGAGACGCCGACGCTGTCGGTGACCGCCGGCGTTGCCGCGGTGGCGCAGTGCCCGGTCGTCGCAGTGCCGGACTCCTGGCGGCCGACTGCGGGGATCGGTGGTGCCGTGGTGGTCGGGATCTCCGACCCCGAGCGCGATCGGGCCGTGGTCGAGGAGGCCCGCAACGAGGCTGAGCGACGCCGGACCGACCTGGTCGTGGTCGGTCCGGCTACCGACCCGATGCTGGCCGAGGAGCTGCTGCGTCACGCCTCGGCCGCGGAGCTGCTCGTGGTGGCCCGGCACTGGCGCAAGCACTCGATCGGTGCCCCCTTGGGGCGCACGGCGCGCGAGTTGTTGCGGCACGGCGCCGTGCCCGTCCTGGTCGTGGACCCGGCGGCTCGGAAGCGGCGTCCATCCGCCGACCGAGGCCCGTCGCCATCCGAGAAGTACGCCCTCGCGACCCTCCCGCGGGAGGACCAAGGTCCCTGAGCCGACCGGACCGCCGCCCCTGGGGACTTCCCTCGCGCGACATGACCCTGGTCGAGACGGCAGAGGAGGAGCCATGAACACCCGTCCCACCACTCGCCCCGTGCTCGTCGGCGTCGACGGGCTGCCGGGCAGCGCCGGCGCCGTTCGGTACGCGATCACCGCGGCGCGACGGCGCGAGGCACCGTTGCGCCTGGTGCATGTGGTGCCCGACTTCCTCGGCCCCGGACCGGCGGTGCCGATCCGCGACCTCCAGCGCGTGGGCGAACAGCTGCTCGCGGACGAGCTCGCGACCGTCCACCGGCTGGCGCCCGACCTCGAGGTGTCGACGGTGCTCACGCGTGGGGACCGCAGCACCGGCATCGTCGAGGCGGCCGGATCGGCGCAGCTCCTGGCCATCGGCCGGGAGACTCGTCGCGCCGTGGACCGGTTGCTGACGGGCGCGACCACGGCCGCGGTCGCCGCGCACGCTCCGTGCGACACCGTCGTGGTGCCGTCGTACTGGGTCGACGAACACCCGCGCGGTCGGATCGTCGTCGGTCTCAAGTCCGGGCGAGACAGCGTCGAGCTCGTGACCCGGGCGTTCGCGGAGGCGGCCGCGCGCCACGCATCGCTGACCGTCGTGACGGCGTGGCACATGGTCGACCCCTACTTCGACCGGGTCGAAGCCCGCACCCACTCCGACGACTGGGAACGCAGCGGCCTCGAGACGATCGACGGGGCGACCGCCGCAGGTCGAGCGGCCCACCCTGACGTAGCCGTCGAGGCCAAGGTCGTCCACGGCGATCCGGCCCGCGTGCTGCTGGACGCCTCCGAGGGCAGCGACCTGCTGCTGATCTCGCGCCGCCGGTGGTCCCTGCCCCCGTACGGGCACCTCGGTGGGGTCGGCCACGCGCTGCTCCGGGTCAGCGACGTCCCGGTGGAGGTGGTGCCGTACGCCGCCGACCCGCCGGCGTCCCACCGCGAGCCGGAGCTCGCGGTGACCGGCCTCGCACCTGCGGGACGCAGGTGAGCTGGATGGAGGCACCGACGACCGAAGGAGGCGCGCCGTGAGCACCATGAACCCCGATCCTGCGGTCGTCCTTGCCGTGGACCCCGAGCACCCCCTGTCCGAGGGCACGGTCCGATTCGTGGTCGACTCCGCGAAGCGCCTCGACCTCGACATCGAGCTGGTGACCGTCGTGCCGACCGTCGTCGGCGGCCCCACCGGAACGTGGGAGGTGGGCATCCCGTTCGACCAGCTCGTCGCCGCGGGCCGTGAGCGGCTCGACCATGCGGTCGCGCGGGTGCGGGACCGGGCGGGGGGCGACCGCTGCGTCAGCGGAACCTTGCTGCGCGGCGGGGTGGCCGCCACCTTGATCGAGCGCAGCCGGCTGGCCGAGCTCCTCGTCATGGAGCACCGGCAGCACGGCCACCGAGCACGAATCCCCGTGGGGTCGATCGCGGCGGCCGTGGCCGCTCGCGCCCATGCGCCCGTGGTCATCGTGCCCGCGGGGTGGGAGCCCCAGGACGGGCCGCGACCGATCGTCGTGGGGGTGGAGGACGAGAAGCGAGCCGAGTCGGAGCTCTGGACCGCCCTGGGCCTGGCCGCGACCGACGACGTGCCGGTCCAGGTGATCCGCGCCGTCTACCTCCCCGATGCCTACCGGGAGATCCTCCAGCGGGATCTCGGCGAGGAGGAGTTCCTGCGTCTGGCCCGCGAGAAGCTGGTCGCCGACGCCCCGTTGCCCGAGAGCGTCTGCGAGCAGGTGCCGTGCACCTTCGAGGCCCGCTTCGGTCGGGCGGTCGAGGTACTGGTCGACGCGACGCTCGCCGCTTCCCTTCTCGTGGTCGCGCGTCGCGACCCGATGCTGCCCTTCGGCTCGCACCTCGGCCCGGTCGTACGCGCCCTGCTGCGCGAGGCCCGCTGCCCGGTCATGGTCGTGGAGCCGCGCTTGGGAGAGTCCGTCATGGTCGCTGCCCACGAAGCGGGCTCAGCGGGCGATGGGGTTGCGGCGCGGTGACCTGCTGACCTCGTGCGACGCCCGCTCACCCTTCAGTGACCACGACATGTGTGCCGCTGCGCACGACCACGACATCCTGGTTCTCGACCGCCGTCGCCAGGACGCCGATCACGTCGCGGACCGAGACCAGCCCGGCGATGAGACGGCCGTCGAGGACGGGTAGGTGGCGGATGTCGGCCTCGGCCATGGTCCGGGCGGCCGCGGCGATCGTGGTTGCGGGCGGGACCGTGACGAGCTCAGCGGCCATCGCCTCGCCGACCAGCAGGTGGTCCAGGTGCGTCCCGGCGGAGAGATGAGCGACCACGTCCCGTTCCGACACGATGCCCACCAGCGCTCCGTCGCGGAGCACCAGGAGCGCTCCGATGTTGTCGGCGCCGAGCGCCTCGGCCGCCTCCAGCAGGCTCGCGTCGTGGTCGATCGTGGCCACTGGCCAGCTCATGATCCGGGCGACGGGGTGGTCGGGGCGAGGGGTGGTCATCGGTGCTCCTTCGGACGAGGTCGACGCAGCCCACTCTGCGGCTCGCGAGTCCAGGTCGCCCGGGGCGAACGTCCCCCGTGCGATGACCTTCGGCCCTCACCCGCGGGCTCGGGAGGGACCAGGTTGGGGATGGTCAGCACACCTCAGGAGGAGACATGAAAGCTGCCGTCGTCACCGACTTCGCCGCACCACTGGAGCTACAGGACCGGCCCGTACCCGAGCCGGGCCCGGGCCAGGTGTTGGTCCGCATGGAGGCCTGCGGCCTGTGCCACACCGACATCCATGCCGCGCACGGGGACTGGCCCGTCAAGCCGGCGCCGCCGTTCGTGCCCGGGCACGAGGGGGTCGGCGTGGTCGAGCGGGTGGGTCCCGGCGTGACGGTCCGCGCGGCGGGCGATCGGGTCGCGATCCCGTGGCTGGGCCATGCCTGTGGCCGCTGTGACCACTGCATCAGCGGCTGGGAGACTCTTTGCGAGGAGCAGCAGAACTCCGGATACTCGATCGACGGTGCCTTCGCGGAGTACGCCGTCGCGGATGCCGACTTCGTCGTCCCGGTGCCCGAAGCGGTCGCGTCCATCGACGCCGCGCCGCTCACCTGCGCAGGCGTGACGACGTACAAGGCGATCAAGGTGGCCCACATCCGCCCCGCGGAGCGGGTCGCGGTGTTCGGTGTCGGCGGGCTGGGCCATCTGGCGGTGCAGTACGCGCGGCTGGTGGGCGGCATCGTCGTCGCCGTCGACGTGGACGACGCGAAGCTGGACCTGGCATGGACCCTGGGTGCCGACCACGTGGTCAACGCGGCGACCGAGGACCCGGTCGCTGCACTCGAGGCGCTCGGCGGTATCGACGTCGCGGTCGTGACCGCCGTGATCCCCGCGGTCTTCGAGCAGGCTTTCGCCGCCCTCCGCAGAGGCGGCCGGTTGGTCTGTGTCGGGCTGCCACCCGAGCAGGATGGCCCGATGAGCCTGCCGATCTTCCCGACGGTGCTCAAGGGCATCTCGGTGATCGGCTCGATCGTCGGGACCCGGGAGGACCTGACCGAGGTCTTCGACCTGCACGCCCACGGCCGGACCACCGTGGTGGCCGAGGGGCGCAAGCTGGACGAGGTCAACCAGGCGATCGACGACGTCCTGAAGGGACGCGCGGCGGCGCGCTTGGTCTTCGAGTTCTGAGGGCGCTCTCGTGGCCCATCCACCTTCGGCACCACCACCACCCGGCGGGGGCATCGACCTCTCCTGGCTGCCGCTGGGCGCCGGCGGGTGGGTGGTGCCGCGGTGCGGCCGCGCGTACGAGCGCCTGTCCGCGGCTCGCGATCGACGCCCCCGCCAGGCGCTGTTCCACGCCGCGCTCGAGGTGACCTTCGCCGGCGTCCGTCACGTCATCGAGATGGCGCCCGCGTGGTCCACGTCGGACCCCGGCCGAGGGGTGGTGTCGACCGGTCCGGTCGGGCTCCGCACGCTCGGCCGGCTGAGTGCCTTCCGCTACGAGGTCCGGTGCTGGCCCGACGGGCGGATCCCCGACGTCGCGTGGGCGGTCGACAGCCCCCAGCACCTCTCGGACAGCGACGAGGTGGCCGCGGGGATGCTGGCCCAGGTGGCACGCGTGCCGGCCCTGACCTGGGGTCGCGACGAACTCGGGCTCGGCGAGATGTGGAACAGCAACAGTCTCGTCTCCTGGCTGCTCTCCAGCTGCGGCCTCGACGCGGAGCCGCTCTCGCCACCGAACGGCGGACGAGCCCCGGGCTGGACGGCCGGCCTGGTCCTGGCCGGCCGACGCCGGCCGACGCCGGGCGCGCAGGGGTGAGCCGTGGGTAGGCAGCGGCCGTCGGCTGCGGGTGACCGAGTCGTTGGTCAACCCGTACGGGACGTTCGACCCTGTGCCGGCGGAGCCGGGCTCACGAGGCTGCTGGCATGACCACCTCACGGCTCCAGAGCCCCGGCACCACGCTCGACGCGTCGGCGGTGACGAGTGCGGCGCGCGCCGTTCACGCACACAAGGTGTACGGCGAGGGGGACACGTCCGTCGTGGCGCTCGACGACCTGAGCCTCGACCTGCCCGCGGGCGAGTTCACCGCGATCATGGGCCCGTCGGGCTCGGGCAAGTCGACCTTGATGCATTGTCTGGCGGGTCTGGACACGCTCACCGCCGGGACGGTGTCGGTCGGTGACACCGACCTCGCCTCGCTCACCGACCGGGAACGCACGCTGCTGCGGCGGGACCGGCTCGGGTTCGTCTTCCAGTCGTTCAACCTCCTGCCCACTCTCACCGCCGAGGAGAACATCACCCTGCCCGCCGATCTGGCCGGGCGGGCACCCGATCCGGCCTGGCTGGCCACGGTGGTCGCCAAGCTGGACCTCGGCGAACGCCTCTCCCACCGGCCTTCCGAGCTGTCCGGCGGTCAGCAGCAACGCGTCGCGGTGGCCCGAGCGCTCGTGAACCGACCCGAGGTCGTCTTCGCCGACGAGCCCACCGGTGCCCTGGACACCAAGTCCGGCACCGAACTGCTGCGGTTCCTGCGCTCGGTCGTCGACGAGCTCGGCCAGACGGTCGTGATGGTCACCCACGACCCCGGCGCCGCGGCGTACGCCGATCGCGTCGTCTTCCTGGTCGACGGCGCCATCGTGGAGGAGCTGACCGCACCGACCAGGGAGCGGGTCCTCGAGGTCATGGGACGGCTGGGAGAGTGACGTGCTCCGGTTCTCCCTCCGCAACCTGCTGGTCAACAAGCTCCGCCTGCTGCTGACCCTCGCCGCGGTGACGGTCGGCGTCGCATTCGTCTCCGGCACCTACGTGCTCTCGGACACGATGGTCAAGGCCTTCGACGAGCTGTACGGCGGGCTGACCTCCGGCACCGACGTCGTGGTCCACGCCGAGCCCCCCTTCGAGGCCGACGTCACCACGACCGGAGGCCTGCTGCGTCCGCTGGACGAGAGCGTGGTCGAGACGGTGCGCGATGTTCCGGGCGTAGCGGCCGCGGAGGGCTCGGTGGCCGGTTTCGCGCTCATCCTGGATGCGCAGGGCAAGCCGATCCAGCCGGGTGGAGCACCCACCTTCGGCACCAACATCCACGTCGATCGAGCGATGTCCGGTGCCGGTCACGTGCGGGAGGGTCGCGTCCCCTCGGGCCCGGACGAGCTGGTCGTGGACGCCCAGACCGCCGACAAGGCCGGGTTCCACGTCGGTGACCAGGTCACCGTGATCTTCGAGCGGGGCAGGCAGACCTTCACGCTCGTCGGCATCGTGGGGTTCGGGGAGACCGACAGCATCCTCGGCGCGACCCTGGCCGGTTTCGACCTGCCGACGGCACAGCACGTGCTCGGCAAGGACGGGCTCGTCGACGAGGTGGACGTCCGCGCGGAAGAGGGGGTGGACGCCGCCGCGCTGCGGGACCGCATCGCCGAGGAGCTGCCCGACGGGGTCGAGGCGGTGACGGGGGAGCAGGCGGCCGACGACGCCGTGCAGTCGGTCCGGGACGCGCTGGGCATCTTCACCACCGTGCTGCTGGTGTTCGCCGGGGTGGCGCTGCTCGTCGGCTCGTTCGTCATCTGGAACACCTTCAACGTCCTGGTCGCCCAGCGCCGCCGCGAGGTCGCGCTCCTGCGCGCCGTCGGGGCCACGCGTCGGCAGGTCCTCGGCGGCGTCCTGGTCGAGGCGGCCTCGATCGGTCTCGTGTCCGGAGCCCTGGGTCTGCTGGTCGGCGTCGGCCTGGCGATCGCGATCCGGTCGCTGCTCTCGGTGATCGGCGTCGACATCCCCACGACGTCACCCGCGATCGACCCGCGGACGGTGGTCGTCGCCCTGGCCGTCGGTCTGGGCGTGACGACGGTGGCCGCGGTGCTGCCGGCGTGGGTGGCGGCTCGCGTGGCTCCCATGGAGGCGCTGCGCGACGTGGTTCCGGCCGGGCGCGGATCGGGGCGGCTGCGCCACACCGCCGGCTGGCTGGTGCTCGCGACCGGCGCCACGGCGCTGGCCGTCTGCGCCTGGATCGGCAACCAGCGGTGGTGGACCGTAGCCGCCACGCTCACGACCTTCCTGGGTCTGGTCTTCGTCGGGCCCTCGCTCGCCCGATGGCTCGCCGGACTGGCCGGACACGGCCGGCGCGGCGGAGCCTGGCGCATGGCGGCCCGCAACGTCGGCCGCAACTCCCGCCGGGCCGCGGCGACCGCCTTGGCACTGACCATCGGTCTGACCGTCGTCGCCGCCGTGGCGGTGACCGCCGCCTCGCTCAAGGACTCGGTCTCCGAGGCCGTGAGCGGTGGGAACCGCTCGGACCTGATCCTGGAGCCCGCGGGAGCCGGCATGGGGATCAGCTCCTCGGTCGCCGATCTGCTGCGGGCTCGTGACGACGTCGAGGACGTCGTGGAGCTGCGCGAGTGGGGCGCCCAGGTCGACGGTCGGTCGACTCTGGTCACGGGGCTGGACACCGTCGGCCTCGACCAGGTGATCGACCTGGGCGTCAAGACCGGAAGGCTCTCCGATCTCGCACCAGGCCGCATCCTGGTGAGCAGCACGAAGGCCGACGACCTCGGGGTGGTCACCGGCGACACGGTGGTCGTCTCGTTCCCCGAGGGCGGATCGCACGAGATGCTGGTCGCTGCGACCTTCGACAAGGGCAGCCTGATCAACGCCTCCTACATCGTCTCGATGCCCGACTTCGAGGACAACGTCGGCTCTCGGCTCGACGCGGCGATCCTGATGACCTCCGCTCCGGGCATCGACGCGGACCAGGCCAAGGCGGCGATCGAGCGGGCCGTGGCGGACTATCCCAACGTCACGGTGAACACGCCGGCGGACATCACGCGAGAGGCCCGGCAGTCGGTCGACCAGCTGCTCGGGATCGTGACCGCCCTGCTGCTCCTGGCAGTGGTCGTCGCGATCCTCGGCATCGTGAACACCCTGGCGCTGTCCGTCCTCGAGCGCACTCGCGAGCTCGGCCTGCTCCGGGCGGTGGGCGGCACCCGGGCCCAGGTCCGCGCGGTCGTACGCCGCGAGTCGGTGTTGATGTCGTTGCTCGGCGCGGTGACCGGCATCGCCCTCGGTACGGCGGCCGGTGTGGCCCTGGCGCGCGCCCTGGCGGACGAGGGCATCACCATCGTGACCATCCCGACGCTCACCCTGCTCGCCTATCTCGCCGTCGCGGTGCTGGTGGGCATCCTCGCGGCGCTCGGCCCCGCCCGCCGGGCGAGCAAGGTCGACGTGCTGCGGTCCCTCACCGCCGAGTGACCGGATAGCGTGGCCGCATGAGCGGCGCCGTGCTGGTGCTCAATGCGGGATCCTCGTCGCTGAAGTACGACGTCCTCGACGGCGACGAGCAGACCCTGGTCGGCGGGACTGTGGAACGCGTCGATCAGACCGGCTGGGACGGCGCCTTCGAACACGTGGCCGATGCGCTGTCCGACGCCGACGTGGACCCGTCGGCCCTGCTCGGCGTCGGGCATCGTGTGGTCCACGGCGGAGACCGGTTCACGCGGGCGACCCTCGTCGACGAGTCCGTCGAGCACGCCATCGACGAGCTGGCCGACCTGGCGCCGCTGCACAACCCGAACGCACTGGCCGGCGTCCGGTCCACCCGCGCCGCGCTTCCGGGCCTCCCCCAGGTGGCGGTCTTCGACACCGCGTTCTTCGCGGGGCTTCCGACCGTCGCGACGACGTATGCGCTGGACCGCGACACCGCAGAGCACCACGGCATCCGCCGATTCGGCGCGCACGGGATCAGCCACGAGCACGTGGCCGCCGAGACCGCCAGGTTCCTCGGCCGAGCCGAGCTCGCCCTGGTGCTCCTCCATCTCGGCAACGGCGCCTCGGCAGCCGCCGTACGTGGCGGGCGACCGCTGGACACCTCGATGGGGCTGACGCCGCTGGAGGGGCTGGTGATGGGCACCCGCCCCGGCGATGTGGACGCGGGGGTGCTGCTGCACCTGCTGCGTCGGGGGGTCGACGTCGACGCGCTCGAAGACCTGCTGCAGCACCGGTCGGGCCTCCAGGGGCTCTGCGGCGTGCACGACTTCCGCGACCTCCTGGCCGCGATGGACGCGGGCGACGCGATGGCGCGCACGGCGTACGACGTCTACTGCCATCGGCTGCGCAAGTACGTCGGCGCCTATCTCGCCGTCCTCGGCGGTGCCGACGCGGTGGTGTTCACCGCCGGCGTAGGAGAGCACGTACCCCGCGTCCGCGAGGACGCGCTCGCTGGCCTGGTCGCGCTGGGGATCGAGGTCGACCCGGACCGCAACCGCGCCGATGCCTCCGGGCCACGCCGAATCGCCACGGACTCGAGTCGCGTGGACGTGCTCGTCGTACCGACCGACGAGGCACTCGCGATCGCTCGTGCGGTGCGTGACGTGGTGGGGTGAGCCCGGATCCGGGCTCGGCCCGGTCTCAGCTGGCTGCCGGCTCGGACTCCGCCGCGGCGAGCGCCGCGATCACCGACCTGATCGCCCGTACGACATCGGCCTCGTCGTGGCTGAAGCCCTGCAAGAACGCCTCCATGCCGTTGCGGGCGACGGTGAGCTGTTCGTCGGTGAGGTGGACCGTGTTCATGGCTTCACGCTAGGAGGGCGTCGAGGGCCCGATCAGGGCACAAGGTCCCGTCCGCCGTCCGCGCAGGTCCCACGAACCCGCTACCGGCGGTTCGCGGGGTTCGCGGGATCCGCGGTCGTCGACGGCGACGCGCCGCGCTCGGGCTCGGCGCCACTCCACGACCAGTCCCGGACCTCCGGCAGGTCCTCGCCGTGGTCACGGGTCCACGACCGCGCTCGGCGACGCATGTCGCCCATCTCCTGGCGCAGCCCGGCGGCGCTCGAGCCCAGCGACGGCACGCGGTCGATGACGTCCATGACGAGGTGGAACCGGTCGAGGTCGTTCATCATCACCATGTCGAACGGTGTCGTCGTGGTGCCTTCCTCCTTGTAGCCGCGCACGTGGAGGTTGTCGTGGTTGGTGCGGCGATAGGTGAGCCGGTGGATCAGCCAGGGGTAGCCGTGGTAGGCGAAGATGATCGGCCGATCGCGCGTGAAGACCGTGTCGAAGTCGCGTGCCGAGAGTCCGTGCGGATGCTCGGTCTCGTCCTGGAGTCGCATCAGGTCGACGACGTTGACGAAGCGCACCCGCAGCTCGGGCAGCCGCTCGCGAAGGATGCTGGTCGCGGCGAGTGCTTCCAGGGTCGGCACGTCGCCGGCGCAGGCGATGACCACGTCGGGGTCGTCGCCCTCGTGGGAGGCCCACTCCCAGATCCCGAGGCCGCGGGCGCAGTGCAGATCGGCCGCCTCGGCGTCGAGCCAGTCGAACTGAGGCTGCTTGCCGGCCACCACGACGTTCACGTAGTGGGTGCTGTCGAGGCAGTGCCGCATGGTGGAGAGCAGGGTGTTGGTGTCGGGCGGCAGGTAGACCCGGACCACCTCCGCCTTCTTGTTGACCACGTGGTCGATGAAGCCCGGGTCCTGGTGGGAGAAGCCGTTGTGGTCCTGCCGCCACACGTGCGAGGTGAGCAGGTAGTTGAGCGAGGCGATCGGCGGGCGCCACTCGAGGGTCCGGGTGGTCTTGAGCCACTTCGCGTGCTGGTTGAGCATCGAGTCCACGAGGTGGATGAACGCCTCGTAGCAGCTGAAGAGCCCGTGCCGACCGGTCAGGAGGTATCCCTCGAGCCAGCCCTGGCAGGTGTGCTCCGAGAGCATCTCCATGACCCGGCCGCTGCGAGCCAGGTTCTCGTCCACGTCCTCGATGCGTCCGGCGAAGACCTTGTCGGTGACGGAGTAGACCGCGTCGAGCCGGTTCGACGCGGTCTCGTCGGGGCCGAAGATCCGGAAGTTGTCGGCGTTGTCACGCACGATGTCCGCGAGGTACTGGCCGAGCACTCGCGTCGCCTCGTGCACCGACCCGCCGGGCGACGGCACCTCGACCGCGTGGTCCCGGAAGTCGCGCAGCACCAGCGGACGTCGCAGCAGCCCGCCGTTGGCATGCGGGTTGGCACTCATCCGCCGTGCGCCGACGGGAGCGAGCGCGCGCAGCTCGGCGACCAGGTGGCCCTGGTCGTCGAAGAGCTCCTCGGGGCGGTAGGAGCGCAGCCACTCCTCGAGTTGACGGCGGTGATCGTCGTTCTCGCGAGTGGCCGCCAGGGGCACCTGGTGGGCTCGCCAGGTGCCTTCGACCTGAACGCCGTCGACGCGCGCCGGGCCGGTCCAGCCCTTGGGAGTGACCAGCAGGATCATCGGCCAGGGCCGGCGCTCGAGATCTGCCTCTTCGCGCGCCGCGCGCTGGATCGCTCGGATCTGGTCGTGGGCCAGCTCGAGGGCCGACGCCAGCTGTCGGTGTACGTCGGTCGGGTCGTCCCCCTCGACGGTCAGCACCGTGTGCCCGTAGCCGCGCAGGAGCGACTCGAGCTCGTCTCTCTCGATGCGTGCAGGGATGGTCGGGTTGGCGATCTTGTAGCCGTTGAGGTGCAGGATCGGTAGGACCGCGCCGTCGTGGATCGGATCGACGAACTTGTTGGCATGCCATGAGGTGGCCAGCGGACCGGTCTCGAACTCGCCGTCGCCGACGACCGCCGCGACCAGGAGGTCGGGGTTGTCCAGCGCGGCGCCGTACGCGTGTGAGAGCACGTAGCCGAGCTCTCCGCCCTCATGGATCGACCCCGGGGTCTCCGGTGCCACGTGGCTCGGAATCCCCCCGGGGAAGGAGAACTGGCGGAACAGCCGGCGCAGCCCCTCCTCGTCGTCCCCCACGTGGGGGTAGGTCTCGCTGTAGGTCCCTTCGAGCCACGCGTTCGCGACGGCAGCAGGCCCGCCGTGCCCCGGCCCCGCGAGGAAGATCGCGTCGACGTCCCGCTGGCGGATCAGGCGGTTGAGGTGGGTCCAGAGCAGGTTCAGCCCCGGGGTGGTGCCCCAATGGCCGAGCAGCCGGGGCTTGATGTCCTCGCGCTCGAGCGGGCGGCGCAGGAGCGGATCGTCCAGCAGGTAGATCTGTCCGACGGAGACGTAGTTGGCCGCCCGCCAGTACGCGTCCAGCCGGGCCACCTCCTCGTCGGTCAGCGGCTGCCCTGCGGTCGGTGCCTCGGTGCTCACGACGATCCACACTCCCGTCGGTGGGTGCGGGCCCCGGCCGGTATTGGCGGGGCCGCGGGGTGTCGTCCTCACGCTCCGTGTCGACATCGAGTCCTGTCAACCCACGCCGGCGCGGCGCCCTAGACCCACGACCCGGGGAGGGATGACCTACGGCCCTGTCCCGCCGTGGCGCGGAGGAGTGGGCTGGAGCGTGACACCGAGATGAAGGACGTGCGATGTCGACTCTGACCTGGCGATGACCACCAGCACTCGCGAACGAGGAGACCCCGTGAACGCAGAGCAGCGCGACGCCGAGTTCCTGGCCGAACTCCTGGAAGCCCTGCCCTCGCTGGTTGCGTTCGTGGATCGGGACGAGCGCACCCGGTACGTCAACCGCGCGGTGCGGGTCTGGATCGGTCGTGAGCCGGAGGACTGCGTCGGGATGACCCTGCGCGAGTTCCTGGGTGACGACGCCTACGCGCTCGTGCGTGACCACGTGGCCGCCGCATCGGCCGGGAGACGCCAGTCCTTCAGAAGGGCGACGGTGCTGCCGGGCGGGGAAGTCGTCCACGCCCTGACGGAGTACGTGCCCCGGTGGCGCGAGGGCCGTCCGGATGGCTTCACGGTCCTGGTGACCGACGTGACCGGCCAGGAGCGCGCGGAGCTCGCGCTGGCGGAGGACCAGCTCCTGGTTCGCGAGCTCCGGTCGCGCAGCAGGACGGCGGCCACCCTGACCGACGACGTCCTCCAGGAGCTCTTCGCCATCAGCCTGCATCTCGAGCGGCTGCGCAGGTTCCCGGAGGAGGCCTGGACGGTCGCCGACAAGGCGATCGGCTCGCTGTCGGGGACCATCGAGACGCTGCGGAGCACCGTCAAGCATCTCGTCGCCGACGTGGAGCGGCGACCTCCCGAGCCGGGCGGCGGGCGCGATGGGTGACACCCGGGAGAGGCTGGCGCCGGAGGTGGGGCTGAGCTCGGCGGAAGCGGCCCGCAGGCTGGCCGAGCACGGCCGCAACGAGCTCCCGGAGGCGCCGGGACCCACCGTGATCGGACGGGTCGGCCAGCAGCTCCGGGATCCCATGATCCTCCTGCTCTGCGGGGCTCTCGCCCTCGTGCTGGTGGTCGGCGACCACGCCGACGCCGTGATCATCGCCGCGGTCATCGCGCTCAATACGACCATCGGAGTGGTTCAGGACATTCGTGCCCAGCACGCGGTCGCCGCACTCGCCGAGATGTCCGCTCCGGAGGCCAGGGCCTGGCGCGACGGCGGGCTGACGACGCTGCGGGCGGTGGAGCTCGTCCCCGGCGACGTCGTGCGTCTCGAAGCCGGCGACATCGTCCCGGCCGACCTCCTCCTCGTGGAGGCGGAAAGCCTGGAGGTGGACGAGGCGGCGATGACCGGTGAGTCGGTCCCGGTGGGTCGCCGGACCGGCGACGAGCTGCTGGCGGGGACGGTCGTGACCCGCGGCCGAGCCCGAGCCGACGTCGTGCGCACGGGCTCGAATAGCTCGCTGGGCCGGATCGCCGCCATGGTCGGCACGCGGGTGCGGCCGACCCCGTTGCAGCGGCGGCTGAGCGCGCTGTCGCGTCAGCTCGTGCTCGCGATCGGCGCGGTGTGCGCGGTGGTGCTCGGTCTGGCGGTGGTGCAGGGCGCGTCCTGGACCGCGGCGGCGGTCCTCGCCGTGAGCCTGGGCGTCGCGGCGGTCCCCGAGTCCTTGCCGGCCGTCGTCACGATCTCGCTCGCGCTCGGCGCCCACCGGATGGCTCGACGGCACGCCGTGGTGCGCCGGCTGCCCGCGGTCGAGACGCTCGGCTCGGTGACGGTGCTCGCCTCGGACAAGACCGGCACCTTGACGCCAGGTGTCCTGACCCTGCGGCGGGTGTGGACACCGGAGGGCGAGTGCGAGGTGACCGGCTCGGCGTACGGCGTCGCCGGCGAGGTGATCGGATCGGACGCTGCCCGTGGTGCTGCTGTTCGGCTCTTGCGGGACGCGTCGTTGTGCAACGATGCGAGCCTCCTGCCCCGACCCGGTGCCGACCGGTGGGATGTCGTCGGCGATCCGTTCGACGTGGCGCTCCTGGTCGCCGCCGCCAAGGCCCGTGTGGACGACCTCTCCGGGTGGACCCGGCTCGAGGAGACCCCGTTCGACAGCGACCTCGGGTACGCGCGGACCGTGCACGTCGACCCGGAGGGCCGGAGGGTCGAAGTGGTCAAGGGCGCCCCCGAGCGGGTGCTGGAGCTCCTCCCGCCGGGGGCGGGGGTGGAGGTGACCCAGGCCGAGGCGACCCGGATGGCGCGCGCGGGGCATCGCGTGCTCGCGGTGGCCGAGGACCGCGCGTGGGTGGGCCTGGTCGGCGTGACGGACCCGCCCCTGCCCGCTGCGGCCGACGTCGTACGACGGTGCCGCGCGGCTGGCATCCGACCCGTGCTCGTCACCGGCGATCACCCGGCCACGGCGCGGGCCGTGGCCGACGAGGTGGGGATCCTCGAGGCCGGAACGGTGGTGGAGGGAGACGCCGTGGCCCGTGGCGACCACCTGGGAAGGGTGCAGTCGATCGACGTGTACGCGAGGACCCGGCCCGAGCAGAAGGTCGGGATCGTGGACGCCTGGCAGGCCAGCGGCGCGGTCGTGGCCATGACCGGCGACGGGGTCAACGACGCTCCCGCGCTCCGACGCGCCGACATCGGCGTCGCCATGGGCGGCCGCGGGACGGAGGTGGCGCGCCAGGCCGCGGACCTGGTGCTGGTCGACGACGATCTCGGCACTCTGGTCGAGGCGGTGGCGGAGGGTCGGCGGATCCACGCCAACATCCGGACGTTCCTGCGCTACGGCCTCGCGGGAGGCCTGGCCGAGGTGGTCGTGCTGCTGTGCGGCCCGTTCCTCGGCCTGGGGATCGTGCTGACCCCGGCGATGATCCTCTGGGTCAACATGGTCACGCACGGGCTGCCCGGCGTCGCGTTCGGCGGCGAGCCTCTCGACCCCGCGCTGATGGACAAGCCGTCGCCGCCGCCCACGCGGTCGGTGCTCGACCACGCGCTGGTCCGCCAGATCGCCCTCGTGGGTGCTCTGGTGGCTGCGTCGTCCCTCGCGGCCGGGCTCGGGGCCGATGCGGGCGGTGCGGATCCACGCACGGCCGTGTTCCTCACCCTGGGCCTGGCCCAACTGGTGGTGGCACTGGCGCTGCGGGCGCCCCGCTCCTCCGGCTGGCGATGGGACGAGCGCGGCCTGGAGCTCGCGGTGCTCCTCGCGGCGATCTGGCAGTTCGGAGGTGTCGCGGTGCCGGGCCTGCGCGCTCTGCTGGGGACCGCACCGCTATCCGCCGGCTGGGTCCTCATCTGCGTCGGCCTGGCGGCGTTACCCGGCATCGTGGTGGCCCTCGGACGCCGCCGCTCGGCCATGCGGGCGACGTCCGGGCACGCGGCACAGGGGCGCGACCTGGCGAATGAGCGATCACCGTGAGCGTTCGGCCGCCGACGCGTGCGCTGGCGCTGCTGGTCAGCGTGGCGGCGGTGTGCTCGGGACTCGTGGTCGGTGCCGGGCCGCCGTCGGCCACGGGTTCGAGGGTGGAGCGTGGTGCACACCTGACCGACTGCGTGCCTACCGGGCCTCGACGGACGGTGGCCGAGATCAACCGGTTCGTGGACACCGCACCGGGCCGGGCGGAGTTCCTCGGCGCGGACGTCGGGGTCGACGTGCGACTCCCGCGTGGGCGCAGCCTGTGGTTCTTCGCGGATACGCTCCGTCGCTCGTCGGACGAGCCGCTGGTCCGCAACTCGATGCTGCTCTTCTCTCCGGACTGCGTGCAGGTCGTGCTGGCGCCCGGTGGCGGGGCGATCGTTCCGGAGCGTGACGACGGGGTGGGGTACTGGCCGATGTCCACGTGGCGGCGTGGGCCCGACTCCGCGCCCGTCGTGTACCTGATGCTGCAACGGGTGGCGGCGACCACCGCTGACGAGTCGGGGTCCGGCTTCGGCTTCGCGACGCTCGGACCGGCGGTGGCGGTCTTCGACATCAGCCCCGAGGGGCTTCCCTCGCTGCGGCAGGTGCTCGACCTCGGACCGGACGACGCCGACGGCACGATCCCGGAATGGGGTGCGGCGAGTGCCCTCGACCGCGGGTGGCTCTACCTGTACGGCACGTCCGCCAGGCAGCTGCCGGGCATCCACGGGTTCGCCCTGCGAGTGGCGCGGGTGCGGCCCGACCGGGTGCTCGACCTGGACGGCTGGGAGTACTGGGCCGGCAGCTCGTGGACACCGGACCCGGACGATGCGATCGCTCTGATACCCGAGGAGGGCGGGGTGTCCCAGACGCTGAGTGTATGGAAGCAGCAGGGGCGCTGGTATGCGCTGAGCAAGCAGGACGAGTTCCTCGGCACGAGGATCGTGGTGTGGCCGGGGGAGTCGCCGGTCGGTCCGTTCGGGCCGGCGGTCGCCGTGGCTGACCTCCCGTGCGACGCCGCCACCGGCGAACTGCGCTACATGCCGCTCGCCCACCCCGATCTACTGCCCTTCCCGGACACGGTGGTGGTGTCGTACAGCCGCAACTACCTCTCGGTGGCCGAGGTGTGCGCCCGGCCGCTGCTCTACCGGCCCCACTTCCTGCGGGTGTCCTTGCCGCCGTGACCGGGTCGGGCCGACCGGCAGGTGCCAGCGGCACGGTCGCCGAAAGGCGAGCACCGGTCGCCGCGCGGGGACCCCGTCTCGGCGTCGACCATCAGCTGTCGAGGTGGAGCTCGGCCACGATCTGTCCGAACGCCCGGTCGACCCGAGCCTGGTCGCGCGCCCGACGGGTTCCCAGTGGGCGTCCGGCGCCAGGGATGCGACGGCGTACGGCTCGCGCCGTCCAGTCGGTCACCGGAGGCGAGGTGAGGACGGCCACGGCACCGATACCCCACCCGATGACCGGGAAGAGCGCGAGGAGTCCCGTGAGCACCAGCACCGCGCCGCCGACGACGGAGCCCACCTGCAGGCTTCGCGCGACGCTCATCTCGGCCTCGGGGGAGAGGCTGTGCACGAGCACGGCGGCGATGGCGCCGACGCCTGCGACGAAGACGATGATCCCTGCCCACTCATAGCGGGCCGAAGCGCCGATGATGCCCGTCGCGACGACGGCACCGGCGAGTGGCGGCCAGATCCCGTCCGTCCACAGCCGGGTCGCGCGCTGCGTACGCGATGGGGGAGCGGCCCGCTGGGTCATGTGCCGAGACTGCCCGGGTCGTGCGGCGTCGGGGCAGGGCCTTCCGGTCAGGTCCGGAGGACGAAGGTCCCGCGACGGCGAGGCTCCACCTGACCCCCTGCGCGGCCCGGCGGCCCGAGGACCTCACCGGCCTATGGGATCCGCTGGTCCGCTGCGGGCAGGCATCCGATCCGCTGCGCGCGCTCGGCGGGCGGCGATCCGGATCGCCGCGGCCACGAGTCCGGCACCGACGACGAGCAGCGCCACGGGTGCCGCGAGCGAGGACGGGAACCACGTGTCGACCGCCACCATGATCGCCTGGACGGCGCCCAACGCCCCCAGCCCGAGAAGTGCCAGGTCGTTCCAGGCGACGGCGAGTACGAGCACGATCGCCACCGTCGCCAGGCTGAAGAGGATCGCCGCGTCGGCCCGGTCCGATGTCGACGTGGTGGCGCCGAGCATGGCGAGGAGCGCGCCCATGATCCTGGTGAGGCGCACCGGGCCGAGCGTGCCGAGCTCACCCAGCAGCAGCCAGAGGACGCCGACCGCCCACACCCCGACGCCGGGCCACGTGTCGCCGTCGACGAGGACCACCAGCAGCGCCGCGGACGCTGCCGCCCAGAGACCCATCATCGCGATCTGCACGAGGACTCCTGGGCGGAGCAGGAACAGCGCCGTCGCGTACGTCGCCGCACCCGCGGTGACCAGCAGCGCCGGCTCGGCGCCGTGCAGCCGGGTCGACCCGTCGCCCCACAGCGCCAGGAACCCCGCCGCGCACGCGATCGAGACCAGCCAGAGCACGGACCGCAGCCGGGTGCCCGCCTCGCCCCACGAGCCGGGGACCAGGCGCCCGACCAGGAACGACGCAGCCGCGGCCCCGGCCAGGAGAGCCAGCCGTGCCCGGTCGCCGATCTCGGACCAGTACTCCCCGGCGATGAGCACGATCGCAACCGTGCCGATCGCTCCACGGAGATAGCCCAGGGCTTCGACGACGAGTGGTGCGACCGGCCGGTCGTTCTGTCCGCCCGGGAGCGGCGCGTCGGGGCGGCTCCGGATCCGGTCGCCCTGCTCTGGAGTGATGATGCCGTCGGCCACCCAGGCGGCGACCGGGTCGTCGTTGGCCGCCGTCGTACTCGTGGCACGCCACGTGAGATCCCCGGACACGACGCACCCCTTCCCGGCGTCATCCTGCTCCGACGATCACCATGCCGCGGTGCCGCCACAGCGCACAGGGCCGAAGGTCACGACGTGCGCCGCGGGCGCTCGTCAGTCGGCACTAGCGCGACGACTCGACGCGGTCACCCCAGGCGGCCCGGGCGCCGGAGTCACCCACTCGGTACACCTGCACGGTGGTGGCGAGTGCGGCGACCAGGGCGAGCGCTGCGACGACCCGGGTCGCGCTGAAGCTTCGCCGAGAGGGGTCGGCCTGCGACGGGCTCGCGGCGCCGTCCTGGCTCGCCGCCTCAGACTGTCGGCGATCCAGCCAGACCAGCGCCAAGGACAGGACCAGCAGCGGTATGGCGAACCAGATGAGCTGGTCGCCCAGCTCGGCATGCTCGCCCGGATTGCCGACCCGGTGCTCGAGGGCTTCACCGCTCGAGGTGGCCACCGGGATGAGCACGGTGGCCGCGGCCGCGCTGGCGACGACGAGGACGCCGTAGGTGCGGCGCCACCTCGGACGGAGCGCGATGGCGATGGTGCCGACGCAGGCGAGCGGCAGCAGCACGACGACGGCGTGGACCACGAGGGCGTGGACGGGGAGGCCGTTGATGAGGTCGAACACGGAGAAGTCTCCTGGAGGTCGGGTTCAGCGGACGGTGTGGTTCGGTTCGGGTCGCTCGAGACGCAGGGCCAGAGCCGGGCAGACAGCAACGGCCCGGCGGGCGTGGAGCAGCAGGTCGCCGGTGAGCCCGCGTTCGGCGAAGACGGGGAAGCCCAGTTCGTCCGCGACGATGAGCTCGGGCAACAGGCGGGCGCACAGCCCGTGGCCGTCGCAGCGGGTCCAGTCGACCTCGATCTTCATGGAGCCTCCCTCGCGTGTGTCGGAAGCACGCCCCGGAGTGGACGTCCACAGTGACCGTGCGCCTGGTGCTGGGCGATCTCCTCGTCGAGCACCTCGAGCGCCGAGCGCACGAACCCGGCCGAGCCGTCAGGATGCGCGCAGGCTCCACGGCCGGGCAGGAGGCCGGCCCGCCGATATGCGTCGGGCAGCATGGGGCGGCCGACGGCGGGCTGGTCGAGGATGTCGGCGAGGTTCGGCAAGCCGAAGAAGCAGGGCCCGCATTGCCCCGAGGACTCATCGGCCAACCACCGCGCAACGGCGGCGACCTCGCCCAGCGCACACGTGTCCTGCGGAAGTCGCGCAAGGACCCCCGCGTTGAGCGGAGCCCCCGCGGCGCGGAGCGCGGGGCGGGAGACGAGCAGTTCGGAAGCCCGCGGCAGCCAGGTGCCGTGGTAGCCCCCCACCAGCACCGGACCGTGGTCGGCCCCCACGAGCGCGGCCAGCGGCAACCCGGTCGGGACCTCGAGCACGCCGGCGTGTGGGACGTCGCCCAGCAGGGTGACCAAGGTGGTGCCCGGCTCGTCGGGTGCGCCCACCTCCGCGAACCGATCGACCCCCAGGCTCGCGACCAGGGCGATGTGGCCGAACGTCTCGACGTTCGAGGCGAACGTCGGCCTGCCGTCGATGCCGTGGACGGTGGGCAGCACCCGCCGACCAGGGGGCGCGGCCGGCCCGCCCGAGAGAGACCGGACGACTGCTCGCACTTCGCCACCCACGAAGCCGTGGTCGTGCCGGACGAGCCGGACCGCGCGAGCGTCCTGGCGTTCGCGGACCGCCGCGGTCATCGACGCGAGCGAGAGACCGTCCTGGACGACGATGGTGAGGTGGCCGGCCTCCAGCGCACTCGCCACCGCCAGCGCACCGTCGAGGACCACGTGCGGTGCGAGCCGCATGAGGATGCGGTCCTTGTGACTGGCCGGCTCGCCCTCGGATCCGTTGACGAGGACGTGCGTACGACGACCGGTGGCGACTCCGCGCAGCTTCGCGGCGACGGGGAAGGCCGCCCCGCCGCGACCGAGCAGTCCGACGCACGCCAGCGCGGTCGCCAACTGCGCTGCGTCGTACCGTCGTGGCAAGCCGTGCACCTCGCGATGACGGCTCAGGTCGAGGCGCCCCGAGGTCGTCCCGGCCAGCAGTCGCGCCTGCCCCCACGCGGCGACCGGCACCGCGGCGGACACTCCGAGGTCGAATGTCGTGCTCATGGCGTCCATTCGTCGATCGCGAGCCGGCGAGCGTGGCGGAGCGGCGACCGGCGCGCCCTGATCTCACTCGTGGCCCGTGTCGCGCCGGCACCCACCACCAGGACCGCGGCGGCGCCATAGATCGCCAGAGCCCAACCCCGGAAGGTGTCGGTGCCCGCGAGAACTCCGTGCGCCATCGCCAGCACCCAGGCGCCGTATGCCGAGATGTGAACCATCCGCCATCCGCGCGCGCCGCGTTCGCTGGCCGTGACCCGGCCGCGCAGGGCGCCGGTGGCGGCCAGGACGACGAAGGTGTACGCCGAGAGGGTCCCGATCCCGAGCGCGACCGAGCGGTAGCCGGCGGTGAACGGGATCAGTGCGCCCGGCAGCGTGACGGCGACGAAGTGGTCGGTGACCAGCAGGGCGGCGTGCAGCGCGACCATCGCCAGGGTGAGGACGGCTGCCGATCGATGCACGAGTTGGGTGAGGATGCGGCGGTCGGCTCGCCGGGTCGAGGATCCCGCAGCGCCGAGTGCGACCGTGAGCGAGGCTGCCAGCACCGCCACCAACCCCGCGGCGCGGGCCAGGAACCAGAGGGTCATGCCGCTACCCGGTCCCGGGGCCACGTGCGCGTGGTCACGATGCCACCGCCCGTGTCGACCAACCGGGCGGCGTACGGCGAGAGCCGATCCAGTGCCGCGGCCCCCCAGACGAGGCCCGCGGTGCTGAGCGTGTTGGCGGCGAGGCAGCTCTCGGCCAGGACGGACACGGCGCGGTAGGGCCCGCTCACCGGACCTCCGCTCTCCGGATCGATGAGGTGGTGCGCCGGCCCGGTCGCGGTCATCCAGGCTCGGCCCGTGGTCGAGGACGTCGCGATCCCTCCGCGCCCCAGGCCGACCACCTCACCAGGGCCGCCCTCCACCTCACTGACCAGCACCGGCCAGACCGGCCCGCGGTCGCTGACCGCCACGTCACCGCCCAGGGCGACCAGAGCGGGGATGTCGAGCTTCCGCGCTATCCGCGCGGCCGCCTCGTCCGCGGTCCAGGCCTTCGCCGTGGCGCCGAGGTCGAGGGCCAGGGACGCCGGGACTCCCACTCGGCCGAGGTCGCGGTCCACTCGTACGCGGGTCCAGTCGCCTCCGGGGCTCGGCTGGGGCGCACGGCCCACCCGAGCCCGCACGTGATCGATGTCCGCGTCGTATCCCGCGGCGACCAGCGCACGACCCAGGGTGGGGTCGCACGCTCCGCCGGTCTGCCGGGCAGCCTGCAGAGCCAGCTCGACCAGTTCGATCGTGCGGGGTCGGACGGGGACCAGGCGACCGCGCGCGGCATTGATGCGAGACAGGTCGCTGTCGCCGCGGAACCTGCTGGCGGACCGTGCGACGTCGTCCATCAGCTCACCGACGATCCGCTCGGCTCGGCGTGCCAGTGCGAGTGCCGGCGGGGCTTCGGCGGACCGTCCGTCGTCGAGGACGACTCGGACCGTGCACGACCAGTCCCGCCACTGCAGCGCGCTCACGAGGAGTGGCTTCCTGCCACGGCGCCGCCGGACGAGCCACTCGACCTGCCGCTGGACGAGGAGCTGGAGGAGTCGCCCGTGCCCGATCCGTTCGGCGAGATGGTGCCGCCGGAGCCTTGGTCCGTCGAGCTCGCAGCGGCGCCATTGGTCGCGTGCCCAGCGGCGACGGTGAGCAGGCCGGTGGCCGAACCAGCGGCCAGCACCAGGCCGGCGGTGGCGACCCGTGCTCGGGTGAGGATTCGTCGTCGTGCCGTGCTCATGCGTCGAGCTTCGCCGGGACCGGATCAGCGGCCCCCCAAGCCAGGCTCAAATCCAGATCAAATCCGCCTGCGATTCCGATGAGTCAGGCGAGTCCGAGTTCGATCCTGACCACGGTCCAGTCCTCGTCGCGGGTGACGGTGAGGTCGCCGCCAGAGCTCTGGGCACAGCGGCGTGCGATGTCGAGGCCCAGTCCGGTCGAGCCACGGTCACTGCGACCGCGGCTCACGGCATCCGTGGCGAAGCCAGGACCGTGGTCGCGCACCTCGATCACGACCCGCTCGGGTCCTGCTCCCGCCGCTGCCGCTCCGACGGCGATCGCCGTGTGATCGGGCGTGTGGGCAATGGAGTTCTCGACCAGGGCGTCGATCGCCGCGCGGAGGTCGTCGGCGGAGCACCGCACCTCGGGCAGATCGGTGGTGATGGCGACGTGGACCTCCCGACCCTGGTCCTCGATCAGTGGCTGCCAGTATGCGACCGAGGCGGCGACCACGGGCCCGGGCTGGCAGCGTGCCCGAGATCCATCGCGCTCCACTCGACGAGCCTGGTGGATGACGGCGGTCAGGCTGCGCTCCAACGTCGCGACGTGGTCTTCGAGCTCGCCGCGGGCGGGACCCACCGGCAGTGACTCGACGTCGAGGCGGAGCGCCGTGAGCGGGGTACGCAGCCGATGTGAGAGGTCGGCGACCGTCTCGCGCTCCGCCGCGAGGAGTTCGTCGATCCGCCCGGCCAGCCCGTTCAGGGCATGGGCGACCCGTCGTACCTCGGGCGGCCCGGTCTCCGGCACTCGGGCCACGGCGTCGCCGGCAGCGATGGTGTCTGCGAGGTCCGCGGTGCGGTCCAGGTCGCGCACCAGTCGACGGGAGACGACCTCGGCAGCCGCCGCGACGAGCAGCAGGAGCACGCCGGCGGCGACGGCGAGCGGAAGCAGTCTGGTGGCCAGGGTCGAATCCACGCGGTCGTCGCCGGCGAACGCCAGGACCGCCGTCGGACCGCCATCGGTGCGCACCTCGACCCGCACCAACCGGCCGCCGGCGACCGCGTCGACGTCGACCTGACTCTGGCGCAGGAATGGCCCGTCGCGGTCGCCGTCCTCGTCCTCGCCGTCGCTCTCGGCGGCGGCTGTCTGCTCGCTGGCACCTGGAAGGTCCGGGCCGTAGGTCCTGCCGTCCGGCGTCACCACGGCGACGGGGGCGACGTCCTCGCGGTCGTTGACGCGCTCGACATAGGCCTCCAGATCCACGCCCACCCCGGTGGCCGACAGGTAGTCGGCCACGCTTTGGGCGCTCTCCATCGCCGACTGCTCGACGTCGTGCGCAGCCGACCTCGCCTCCAGCAGCCACACGGGGATCGCGAGCAGCACCAGGACCGCGGTAGCGGCCCCCAGGGCGAGCAGGCGGATCCGCCCACGGAGGGTCATCCGGCACCCGGGTCGACCAGTTTGACCCCCACTCCGCGCACGCTGTGCAGGTAGCGCGGGTGGGAGGCCGACTCGCCGAGCTTCCGACGCAGCCACGACAGGTGGACGTCGACGGTCCGGTCGGCACCGCCCCACGGCTGCTGCCAGACCTCGGCGAGCAACTGGCGCTTCGAGATCACCTGTCCCGGTCGCGACGCCAGCGCGAGCAGGAGGTCGAACTCCTTGCGGTTGAGTTCCACGGTCGCACCGTCGAGATGGACGGTGCGCGAGACCGCGTCGACCACGAGCCCTCCGACGACCGCCCGTTGCTCCTCGGGCGACGCCTGGGCGGTACGGCGGAGCACCGCGCGGACTCGGGCCATGGCCTGGGCCGCCGAGAACGGCTTGATCAGGTAGTCGTCGGCCCCGGCATCCAGGAGCCGGACCATCTCTCGCTCGTCGTCGCGCGCGGTGGCGACCACGACGGGCACGTCACTCTGGGCGCGGATGAGCGCGAGAACGTCGGCGCCGTCGAGATCCGGCAGCCCGAGGTCGAGCACGACGGCGTCCGGTCGCTCGATCGCAAGTGCCTTGATGGCCTCGACCGCGGTGCCCACGACCGAGACCGTCGCGCTCTGCTCGGTGAGCCCGCGCGCGAGGCTCCGGCGGATGGCCTCGTCGTCCTCGACGACCAGCAGGTGGACCACATGGACGAGGGTAGGCGCCTGCCCGGTGCCGCCCCCGGGACCAGCGTCCCGCGGGTCGCCGACCTTCGACCCTGCGCCCGGAGATCGGCGGCGCTCTAGCGTCGACCCGAGGAGGCGCACGATGACCGTTGCATCCGTCGCCAGGGACCACGAGCCGGTGTTGAGCTTCCTGGGCGCCGCCGGGTGTGTCACCGGTAGCCGGTTCCTCGTAGAGGGAAGGGACATCCGACTCCTCGTCGATGCCGGTCTCTACCAGGGGCTCGCCGAGCTACGGCGGCGGAACTGGGACCCGCTGGGCCCCGATCCGGCGTCGCTCGATGCGGTGGTCGTCACGCACGCCCACTTGGACCATTCCGGGTACCTCCCTCGTCTGGTGCGCGACGGATTCCGAGGCCGGATCATCTGTACGCGCGAGACGGCGGAGCTCGCGGAGATCGTGCTGCGCGACAGCGCGCACCTGCAGGAGGAGGACGCGGCGTACGCCAACGAGGCGGGGTTCACCAAGCACCACCCTGCCCTGCCGCTGTACGACGCACGCGACGTCGAGCGAGTCCTGCCGCTCTTCGAGCCGGTGGCGTACGGCGCGAGCGTGGCACTGTCCGACGGCGCGTCGGTCACGTTGCAGCGGGCCGGGCACATCCTCGGCTCGGCTACCGCGCTCGTGGAGGTAGACGGTGCCCGAGCGCTGTTCAGTGGCGACCTCGGTCGCCCGGACCATCCACTCCTGGAGCGACCCGATGATCCGCCCGAGGCCGATGTCGTCGTCGTCGAGTCGACCTACGGCGATCGCGTGCATCCGCAGGACGACGACGGCGACCTCCTCGCGGAGGTCGTGTGCCGCACGATCGGCCGAGGTGGTTCGGTGTTGATCCCGGCGTTCGCGGTCGATCGCACGGAGTTGGTGCTGCTCGGACTCCGTCGATTGCGGGAGGCCGGCCGGATACCGGACGTCCCGGTGTACGTCGACAGCCCGATGGCGCTCGCCACGCTGGAGGTCTATCGCAGTGCCGCCCACCGTCCCGCGAGCGGTATGCGGCCCGGCTCGCCCGAGCTGGCCGGAGGTCACGTCGTCGGGATCCACGACGCGGCCTCGTCGCAGCGGCTGAACAAGCCGAGGCAGCCGTGCATCCTCATCTCTGCCTCGGGCATGGCCACTGGCGGACGGGTGGTGCATCACCTGAGGTACCAGTTGCCCGACCCGCGGAACACCGTCATCCTGACCGGCTACCAGGCGGAGGGCAGCCGCGGTCGACAGTTGGCCTCCGGCGCGAGACAGGTGAAGATCCATGGCCGGTACGTCCCCGTTCGGGCCGAGATCGTCCAGCTCGAGACGATGTCCGTCCATGCCGACGCGGACGATCTCGTCGCCTGGCTGAGCAGGATGCCGCTTACTGAGCACCTGCCGACGGCGTACGTCGTGCACGGCGAGGCGCCTGCCAGCGCCGCGCTGGCTCGTCGGATCAGCGACGAGCTCGACTGGTGTGCGGTCGCGCCGCGGCTGGGCGAACGCGTCGTGATCGGTTGACCCGCTCGCGACCAAGGTCCCGACCTCGCGGTGTCGTCGGTCTCTACCCGAGGGCCGGCACGGCGATCAGGATGGCGAGGTCAAGCCTTCGCCTGGCTGCCGTGCTCGACGACAGGAGGAACGCCCATGTCCACGCAGCAACCGCTCCCTTCACCTACGGCCTACCCCGCGCGTCTCGACGTCGACTACACCCCCGAACACCGTCGACTGACCACGCTGTTCCGGCTCTTCCTGGTGATCCCCATCGGCATCGTGTACGGCGCCCTCACGGCCGGTGCGACGAGCACGGTGTACGACGAGGGCGGCAAGACCGTGAGCACGACGAGCGGTGGCATCATCGCCGGGCTGTTCACCGCCACCCTGCTGATGATCCTGTTCCGGCAGCGTTATCCACGATGGTGGTTCGACTTCGCCCGCGAACTCACCCGGTTCGCGACACGCATCTTCGCCTATCTCGTCCTTCTCACCGACGACTATCCATCGACGGTCGAGGAGCAGAAGGTCCACCTCGACCTCGACTATCCCGACGTCGAGAGGGATCTCAACCGTTGGCTCCCGCTGGTGAAATGGCTCCTCGCGATCCCGCACTACGTCGTGCTGTTCTTCCTGTTCATCGGTGCTTTCGTGGCGGTGATCGTCGCCTGGTTCGCGATCCTGTTCACCGGCAGCTATCCGCGCGGTCTGTTCGACTTCGTGGTCGGTGTCGGTCGATGGGCTCTGCGGGTCAACGCCTATGCCTTCTTGTTGATCACGGACCGGTACCCGCCGTTCTCGCTGAGCTGAGTTCCCACGGGAAACGGGCACTACTCCGAGGGCTCGCGTCCGAGATCAGTGAGACCTCGAGCGAACAGTGGCCCACCCGCGGCTGCGATGACGTGCCGGTTGGTCCGACCCCGACCGACTGACGCTCACTCTCGCCGATTGTGTGCCGAATATGTGCGGAAGCTTGCGAGATCGAACGCCGTCTACCGCGCCGGCGACCCCGCGCGCGCGAAGCCGTTCGTCGAGCGTCTGGAGGAGCTCGAAGGTCTGCTCCGCGGTGAACTCGTGGTTGCGGTTGCTCATGCGGTGACCAGATCGCGTGCCGGAACGTAGATGTTCTGCTCACGCAGCCAATCCGGGGTCTGGGCACGGACCCGATCGGGGGAGAGGAAGGGGTGCTCGGGGACCCAGGCATCGAGCAGCGGTCCTGCGAGTGGTCCGACTCGGGACCACGCCGGCGCCGGAAGGCCGGCCGTCTCGGTTTCATGGGCGACTACGGCAGCTAGGAGCGCGTCCCACTCCGGCGACCCGGTGCTGCTGGGTGCGGCCTCCCAGGCATCGAGCAGTTGCTGGTCTCCGGACGTGATCGCCTCGGCGAGGTGATCGCGCCCTTGGAGCAGCATCCGCCAAGACCACTCGCTTTGACCGGAGTGAAGGTAGGAACGGATCGCGGCAGCGGTGACCGGCGCTGACATCAGCCCGCGGGCGGTCGCGGCGCCGAGTGCCGCACCGAGCCGCCTGGCCCGAACGAAGAACCGCGCCGAAGGCTGGACCTCGCCCGATAGGTAGGTCGACATCCGCGGACCCGAGGTGCCGAGCGCCCGAGCAAACGCCGCTTGCGACAGGCCACTGCCGATCAACGCTTCCCGAAGGCATGCGATGACTTGAGAAGTGTCCCGATCGACTCCCTGACCCATCCTTGAAGTACACCGTTATCAGACCCGGTAATGTGCAACCGGCCTGATCGCGTACCCGAGACCAAGGGACTATGCGAGCTGCGGTTGCCCGGCTCCAGCCGATAGGCGGAGTCGCGCCATGGCGGAGGTCCGTCAGCTGCGGCTCTTCCCGGCGGCGTTCGGCGGCGACTAGACAGCCTCCATGCATCGTTCCGTGGCCGCCTCGCGGTGGCGTCGGCGCCGCCTGACCGTGCTCGTCGTCGCCGTCGTGGCGCCGTTGTTCTCGGTCTCCATCTCGACCGCAGCGCACGCGATGGCGGCCGAGCCGACGGCGGCTCCGGACCGTCCGTCGTCACGGCATCAGGTCACCCTGGTCACCGGCGACGTCGTCACCGTGACCACGTTCGCCGACGGCCGTCAGCTCGCCGATGTCGACCGTCCCTCGGGCGCGCTCGGCGGCGTCCGCATGCAGGAGAGCGGCGGCGATCTGTACGTGATCCCGGACGAGGCTGTCGCGCTCGTCGCCGCGGACGAGGTCGACCCGCGGCTCTTCGACGTCACCGCGCTGATCGAGATGGGCTACGACCACTCGGGCACCGGCACGGTTCCCCTGATCGCCGAATACACCCGGGCCGCGACCCGCGCGGCCGGTCCGCCCGCCGCTCCGGATGGCAGTCGGACCGTGCAGGAGCTGCCCTCCATCGACGGCGCGGCGCTCAAGGTTCGCCAACCTCAGGCGCGGACCTTCTGGACCTCGATCTCCCCGACGCAGGCCACGGCGGCACTCGACCCGACTCCGGCCCTGCGCGGCGGTGTGCAGAAGCTGTGGCTGGATGCTCGCGTCCAGGCCGACCTCAAGGAGAGCGTGCCGCAGATCGGCGCCCCGGTCGCGTGGGCCAAGGGCCTCGATGGAGCCGGCGTGACGGTCGCGGTCCTCGACACCGGCATCGACGCGAACCACCCCGACCTCGCCACCCAGATCGACGGCATGGAGAGCTTCGTGCCGGGCGAGGGCATGGCCGACGTCAACGGGCACGGCACCCACGTCGCCTCGACGATCGTCGGTACGGGCGCTGCCTCGGGCGGTGATTACCGAGGCGTCGCACCCGGCGCGGACCTGATCGTCGGCAAGGTGCTCGGCGGCCCCGACGGCTACGGTCAGGACTCCTGGGTGCTCTCAGGCATGGAGTGGGCCGCTCAGTCTGGAGCCGAGATCGTCAGCATGAGCCTCGGCGACGTCGCGCCGTCCGATGGCAGCGACCCGATGTCGCAGGCGGTCGACGCGCTCTCCGCGGAGTACGGCACCCTCTTCGTGATCGCCGCCGGCAATGCCGGCCCCGAGTCGATCTCCACGCCCGGCGCCGCCGCCTCGGCGCTGACCGTCGGCGCGGTCGACAAGCAGGACGCCTTCGCATCGTTCTCCAGCACCGGACCGCTCACGAAGACCGGCGCGCTCAAGCCGGACATCTCGGCACCGGGCGTGGACATCACGGCGGCACGGTCGCAGGACATGACCGACGGCGATACCGGGATGTACCGAACCCTCAGCGGCACCTCGATGGCCACCCCGCACGTGGCCGGTGCCGCCGCGATCCTCGCCCAGGAGCACCCCGGATGGACCGGCGAGCAGCTCAAGGAGCAGCTCATGAGCACCGCGCACGGCCTCGATCCGGCGTACTCGCCGTACGACGTCGGCACCGGCCGCGTCGACGTGGCCGCCGCGATCGACCAGACGGTGCGCGCCACCGGCTCGGTGCTGTTCGGCAACTACACCTGGCCGCACGGCCCCGAGGACGTCGCCGTCACCCACGACCTGACCTTCACCAATACCGGTGCGGCCGACGTGACCCTCGACCTCGCGGTCATCGGTGACGGCAGTGCGTTCACGCTCGCGCAGTCGACCGTGACGGTGCCGGCCGGCGGCCAGGCCACGGTGCCGATCGTCGGAGACCCGCAGGCCGCAGGCATCGGCCGGCACGTCGGCTACGTGGTGGGCACCGACGTCGCCACCGGCTCCGCCGTGACTCGGACCTCCGTGGCGCTGCTCGTGGAGGACGAGCGCTACGACCTGAAGATCAAGCTCGTCGATCGCGACGGCCGACCGGCCGCTTCCTGGGTGACGATCAACGCGGCGGGCGACCCGCTGGGAGCGTGGGGCGAGTACGTCGACGGCGAGAAGACGCTGCGCCTCGCGCCCGGCCGCTACGCCGTGGCGACGTACCTCGATGTCGCGGGCGAGGGGCAGGACCGGTCCGGTCTCGCGGTGCTGGTCGACCCCGAGACCGTGCTCGACCACTCCACGGAGGTCGTCCTCGACGCGCGCGGGGCCCGGCTGCTGCAGACCGCGGCGCCGCAGCGCACGGAGGACCGTCAGCGGAAGGTCGACTTCAGCATCACCGACGCGACCGGCCTCGAGTTCCGTAGCGCCTACGCCGTCGCGTCGGCGACCGACGACGTCTACGTCTCACCGACCGAGCGGGTCACGCAGGGCTCGTTCATGCTGACCACCCGCTGGCGCAAGGGGGAGCCGGCGCTCACCCTCGCTGCTCCCCACCAGGCGGCGAGCATCGACACGATCGTGCAGCCGGGCAGCACGGTCGGGACCTCCCAGCGAACTGCTGCGACCGTGTACGCCGGCGTGGGCGCGGCGGCCGACTACCAAGGACTTCGAGTCAAGGGCCGGATCGCGGTCGTCGAGCGCAGCGACGCCGTCGCGCCAGAGGAACGCGCCGCGGCCGCAGCGGCGGCGGGTGCGATCGCCCTGGTCGTGGTGAACGACGGCATCGGTGGGCTGTTCGAGAACGTCGGTGCGTCGCCGATCCCCGTCGCCGGTGTGCACCGCGATGCCGGGGCGGCGCTGATCGCGCTGGCCCGGAAGGGCGCGAAGCTCAGGCTCGCGCAGGCCGAGTTCCCGTCCTACGTCTACGACCTGACGCGGGACTACCCGGGCGCGGTCCCGGACCGTCCGCTGGTCTATCGACCGGGCCGGAAGGAGCTGGCGAGGATCGACGCGCGCTACTACGCCGTCAAGCCGAGCGTGTCGAGCGGCTACCGGTACGACGTCACGCTCAGCCCGTCGCTCGGATTCGAGGAGCCTGAGCAGCACCCGACGACCCGGGTCGAGTGGGTGACGCCGGGCCAGCAGTGGGTCGAGTCGCACGCCCAGGGCATCGACACCGCGCTCTACTGGCCGATGGTCTCGGGAGTCACGTCGTACGACCGCCGCGAGCACGCGCACCTCGACTGGTTCCGCCCGACGATCCGGCCTGGGATGAGCGACTCGTTCGGGGTCTACAACTCCCGGTGGCAGGACTACCTGATCTGGAACGTCCAACCCTGGAGTTCGTTCAACGAACGGGTGGCGCTCGGCGGGTTCCTGCCCTGGGGCGAGACCCCGACCCACATGCAGCTCTTCCAGGGCGACACGCTCCTCGCGGACAACCCCTACAGCGCCGACGCGCAGTTCGTCGAGGTGCCGCCCGGGGATCGGCCCTACCGCGTCGTCCTCGACGCCGAGCGGCCGGCAGATGTCTTCCGGCTCTCGACGCGGACCCACACCGAGTGGCGGTTCCGTTCCGACACGGTGGACGCCGACAACTTCGAGCCGTTCTCCGTGCTGGCGCTGGATTACCGCCTCGCGAGCGACCTGCGCGGTGACATCCGAGCGGGCCGGACGCAGCACATCTCGGTGCGGGCTTCGTCGATGGATCTCGGCACTGTGCCCGGCCGGATCACCCGGGTCGCTCTGAGCGTCTCCTTCGACGGTGGCGGCTCCTGGCACCAGGTGCGATTGCGGCGCGCGGGTGGCGGATGGTGGAGCGGCGAGTTCGTGGCTCCCCGCCGACCCGGTGGCTTCGTGTCGGTCCGCGGCAGCGCCGCTACTGACGCCGGCTATTCGATCGACCAGGAGGTCATCTCCGCGTACGGCTTGCGATGATCCCCCACCCCCGAGGGTGCCGGGAGGGCGACCTCCCGGCACCCTCCCCTCACCCATTCCAGGCGGGGCAGACGGCCTCACCGTGGCAGATACTCGCCCCGACGCGTGCGCCGACGTGGAGAGAGATGCCGATGCTGGAGGCGTTGGGCCTCGAGCCCGGAGTGGAGCTCGTCTATCGAGCCCTGCTGGCTCATCCCTCGGCTGCGGCTTCCGCGCTGGCCGACGAAGCCGGTCTCGTGACGGCCGAGGTGGAGACCGCGCTCGCGACCCTCTCCGAGCTGGGGCTCGCCCGCTGCTCGGCCGAGCAGACCTACGTCGCCGCGCCTCCGGCGGTCGCGCTCGGCGCCCTGATCACCGACCGCCGGGACGGCCTCCGGCTGGCCGAACAGGCGCTCGTAGGGCTCGCCGAGGTACACCGTGCCTCGCTGGCCGGTCAGAGCATCGACGCCCTGATCGAGGTGGTCACCGGCGTCGATGCGATCCGGCACCGCTACCAACAGGTTCAGCAGTCCGCGACCACTGAGCTGCGGATGTTCGTCACCGCGCCGTTCGTCGCCGTACCGCCCGGAGAGAACGCCGCCGAGCCGGCCGCGGTCGACCGCGGCGTCCGGATCCGCGCGGTCCTCGAACGGGCCGTGCTCGAAGAGCCGGGCGCGACGGCCGAGGCGATCGACTCACTCCGGAACGGTCTCGACATCCGGGTGGCCGATGCGCTCCCCATCAAGCTCGTCCTCGCCGACGACGACCTCGCCCTGGTGCCGCTGACGCTCGACCGGGCCGGTGAACCCGGTGCGGTGTTGCTGCAGCGCAGCGGTCTGGTCGCGGCGCTGGAGTCGCTGTTCGAGGCGGTCTGGCACCGCGCGTACCCGCTCGAGCTGTCGAGTCTCGGCGCCCTGACGACGAGGGATGAGGGCGGAGGGGGACCCACGGCGATGGACCGGAGGATCCTCACCCTGCTGCTGGCGGGCCTGACCGACCAGGCCGTCGCCGCACAACTGGACCTCTCCCTCCGGACGGTCCAACGTCGCCTCCGCCACCTGCAGGACCTGGCCGGCGTCCAGAGCCGGATGCAGTTGGGTTGGTACGCCGCGCGGCACGACTGGGTGTAAGTGCTGCTGTTTGACCCTCGTGAGTCTCGGCCCCGAGCCCATGGCGACGCTCGCTCCGCTTCGCGGGCTTCGCAGTCGCCATGGCCATGCGGCCGATCACGAGGCGCGCTCGCTCCGCTCGCGAAAGACCCCAAGACGACGTGTCACGTAGGACAGCGTCATACGCCCTGGCGCCGGCTCTGACGTGCGCGACACGTCTTACGTCGAGGCGCGCCGGACGGCGCGCTTGGCGAGCGACATGCGGTGCACCTCGCTGGCGCCGTCGTAGATCCGGAAAGCGCGGATGTCGGCGTAGATCCGGCCGAGCAGCTGGTCCTCGCTGGTGCCCATGCCACCGGCCAGCTGGACCGAGCGGTCGACGACGCGGTTGACCGCCTCGCTGATCATCACCTTGGCGCGCGAGGACTCCTCGCCGCCGCGGGAGCCTTGGTCGAGGGCCCAACAGGCGTGCCAGAGCACGAGCCGGCTGGTGTGCAGGTCGACCTCGTTGTCGGCGATCAGCTGCTGGGCCATGCCGAGGTCGCCGAGCCGACTGCCGAAGAGCTCGCGGGAGACGGCGTGGCGCATCGCGATGTCGTGGGCGCGGCGGGCCGCACCGAGCCAGCGCATGCAGTGCGTGAGCCGGGCCGGGGCCAGCCGGACCTGGGCGTAGCGGAAGCCTTCGTCGACCGCACCCAGAACCTCGGTCGCCGGCACCCTGCAGTCGTCGAAGGTGACGTGGCAGTGACCGCCGGGCATGGAGGCGTCGATGGTGTGGGCGTGCGCGCCTACGGTGAGGCCGGGGTTGTCGGCGGAGACCAGGAACATCGTCGCGTGCTCGCCGGTGCGAGCCATCACGATGAAGAAGCCCGCACCGTCGGCGCCGGTGATGAGCCACTTCTCGCCGTTGATCACCCAGGAGTCGCCGTCCTGCACCGCCTCGGTGCGCAGCGCGCCCGGGTCCGAGCCCGCGCCCGGAGGGGGCTCGGTCATCGCGAACGCCGAGCGGTGCTCACCACGTGCGAGCGGTAGGAGGTACCGCGTCCGCTGCTCCTCGGTGGCCACCTGGTCGAGCAGGTGCAGGTTGCCCTCGTCGGGCGCCGCGCAGTTCAGCGCGAGCGGTCCGAGCAGCGAGTAACCCGCCTCCTCGAGCGCGATCGCGGAGCCGACGTGATCGAGGCCGAGGCCGCCGAGTTCGCTGCTCAGCTGTGGCGCCCAGGCGCCCGAGGCGCGGCCACGCTCCTGCAGTTCACGGGTGAGCTCGTCGTCGACACTCCGACCCACGGCCCGGGGCTCGAGCGGGATCACTTCCTCGGCCACGAAGCGGCGGATCCGCTCCTGGACCTCGATCAGGTGCTCGGGCACGTGAAAGGCGATGGACAAGGGGTCTCCTCTGGGTGAACGGCGACGGTTCGAGCGCGCGCTCAGTCTGACGGTCCAGGGATCGACGTTCGTGATCGCGCCCGCGTACTGGACGCGCGGGATCGCCCGGACCGGAGCGAGGCTGATTCGAGCTCGTCAGCAGGTGGTGGCGGTCCCGCCGTCCTGCGTCGTGACGGTGATGCAGTCGTCCAGGTCGGAGAAGGAGCCGCCCAGCGCGATCACACCGAGCAGCAGCACGATCGCGAAGGCGGAGAGCAGGGTGCCGATCGCGCCGGTGACCAGACCGGCGGTCGCCGTACCGCGACCTCGGAGCCGGCCCTCGGAGGCGTCGATCTCGCGCTGTGCGCGGCGGCCGAGCACCATCGCGGGGACGCCCGTGAAGAGGCCGCAGAACACGATCGAGACGATGCCCAGCACCAGTGCCTTGGTCGCTCGGCCGCTGTCGGCCACCGCCTCCGAGCCGGGCTGCCAGGTGCGCGGGCTGCGGTGGGCGGTCCACTCGCTACCGTCCCAGTAGCGGTCCTGGGCGGGCGCGTCCGGGTCGGGATACCAGCCCGCTGGGGTGCTGCTCATGTCTCCAGCATGCGGCCGAGCCCGGCGCTCCCGCAGGGGAACGCCGGGCTCGGCCAGCCTGGAGGATGCGTGAACCTTCAGGCTGGCTCAGACAGAGCGGCGGCGCAGCGCCACGTCGGTGAGGGCCGGCGGCGCGTAGCCGCGGTCGACCTCGTTGATGGTGGTGCCGGGCGGGACGATCTCGTCGATGCGGTCGAGGACGTCCTTGGCTGGTCGGCCAGGTCTTGGAGCTGGTGGACCTTCTCCAGCTGCCGCTGCTGCGGAAGGAGGAGCTGGCGCTCACCGGTGGTTGAGCCCGGAGGCGCCCCAGCGCCGACGGTGTCGAAACCTCTGCAGCGTTGGCACCCGCTGAACCACTTCCGAGACCGTCTGAGAAGACTGCACGCACAGTCGATCCAGCGTGCAGGCAGGTCCGGAAACCCTTGTGCATAACAGGTTCCGGCGGCGATCGACTGTCGGTGGCCGCTGCTTGAATTTGATCCATGACAGCGATGGCGCACCACGATCACCCGGTCACCCGGGCCATGGTCGAGGTGCGCCAGAAACTGGCCGAGGTCGCGCAGGTGCCGCTCTGGTCGATGGGCACTGAGCAGGCCACTTCCACCCTCGAGGAGATCCTCGCGGTCGAAGCCCAGTTGGCCGAGTTGAAGACCCGGACCCTGACCCAGGTCGAGGCCCTCGAGGTGCCCCGACAGTCCGGTGCGACCTCGACCGGCAACTGGCTGGCCGTGCGGACCAACCTCACCCGCGCCACGGCGTTCCGCACCGTGCGGGTGGCCGCGGGGTTGGGACGGTACGACCAGGTCCGCGAAGCGATGGCCCAAGGCAGGGTCCACACCGAGCAGGTCGAAGTCATCGTCAAGGCGCTGGACGACCTCCTCGACGACCTCGACCCGAGGCTGGTGGAGGAGGCCGAGGGGCACCTGGTCACCGAAGCGGGTCGGTTCGACGCGGTCGGGTTGAAGAAGCTCGGCCGCCGGTTGTTGGAGGTCGTCGACCAGGACGCTGCGGACGCGCACGAGGCGAAGCTGTTGGAGAAGGAAGAACGCGACGCGCAGGCGGCCATGCGGTTGACGATGTACGACGACGGGCACGGCAAGGTCCACGGCCGGTTCGTCCTCGACACCGCCACCGGCGCAGCGCTGAGGAAGATGATCCTCGCCATCGCCGCCCCCAAACACCAGGCAGCCACCCAAGGTCCGCTGGGTGAGCGGAAGCCCACTGCGGAGCGGATGGGGCAGGCGGTCGGTGAGCTGATCAACCGCTACCCGGTCGGCAAGCTCCCCCAGGCTGGGGGTCTCAACGCCACCCTGGTGGTCACCATGACCCTGGACTCGCTGATGGGTGGCCTCAAGGCCGCCCAGCTCGACACCGGCGGCGTGATCAGCGCCTCCCTGGCCCGGCGGATGGCCTGCGAGGCCGGGATCATCCCCGCCGTCCTCGGCGGCAAATCCGAAGTCCTCGACCTCGGCCGATCACGCCGGTTCCACTCCCGCGCCCAACGCATCGTCAAACTGCTCACGGCCGGTGGCTGTCAGGTCGACGGCTGTGACGCCCCACCCGGCTTGACCCACATGCACCGCGTCATCGAATGGTCACAAGGTGGCCGCACCGACCTGGACAACACCATCATGATCTGCGGGCCGCATCACGCCCGAGCACATGACCCGACGTACCAGCTCAAACCGATCCCCGGCGACAAGTTCACCTTCCACCGACGCACGTGAGACCAGACCCGACCAGTGGTCGAGCAGGTGCCATCCCTGCGGCGGTTTCGACACCGATCGGCGCTGACGCGCCTCCGGGCTCAACCACCGGTGGTCGAGCAGATGCCATCCCTGCGGCGGTTTCGACACCGATCGGCGCTGGCGCGCCTCCGGGCTCAACCACCGGGTGCACGGCGTTGAGCCGGTGCCCGAAACTCGCCGGTATTAAGCGCAGAGGCCGTTCTGGTCTGCCTCGAGCTCGCCGGTCGGAGTCGATGGTGAACTCTCGGGGGAGGTCGGGGACTCGCTGGCCGAGCCGGACGCGCTGCTCGACGTACCGCCCGATGCGTTGCCCGACCCGGAGCCACCGGGCGTCTGGTTGGCGGAGATCACGCCCTCGCGGTAGCGCTTGGGCAGTGGCTGGTCCTTGATGAGGATCGGCCACAGCCCCTTGGCCGAGGGGGCCCACTGGAGCCGGTTGGGGTCGGGCGCGTACTCCTCGAAGGGAACGGTGATGAAGGTGATGTCGTCGAGGTTGGTCTTGCGGAACTGGTAGGCGAGGTTGGCCAGCTTGCTCACCGAGGCCAGCTTCGGGTCGGTGACGATCGAGGCGGTGGCGGCCTTGAGGAAGGCGTACACCCGCGTCGGTTGGGTCAACGTGCCCGCGCTCACGACCTTGTTGATCATCGAGGCGATGAACGCCTGCTGCCGTTTCATCCGGCCGATGTCGGAGTTGGCGGAGAGCACGTATCGCTCACGCACGTAGTTGAGCGCCTGCTGCCCGTTGAGCTCCTGGGTGCCCGCGTCGAAGGTGATGCCATGCGCGCTGTCGTCGACGTCCTCGGGGATGCAGACCGTCACCCCGTGCACGGCGTCGACCATGTCCTTGAAGCCGTTGAAGTCGATCGTCACGTAGTGGTCGATGTAGATCCCGGTGAGCGACTCGACCTGCTCGACCGTGCACTTCGGGCCGCCTTGGGAGAAGGCGTCGTTGAAGATGACCGAGTCGGACGCCGGCACCGTCTCGCCGTCTTCGGTCGTGCACTCGGGTCGGGCCACCATCGCGTCGCGGGGGAGCGAGACGCCGTACACCGTCTTCCGGTCGGCAGAGATGTGCACCAGGATCGTGGTGTCGGAGCGCTGCCCGATGTCGGTCTGGCCGTCGACGTCGTTGCCCTTGCCGACGCGTGAGTCCGAGCCCATCACCAGGATGTTGAGCGGTTCGCCGTCGGCCACCCGGTGCTTCTTGGCCCGGTGGTCCGGTTCGGCTCCGGGGTCGATGTTCTTGTCGAGCCGCTGGTAGGCCGTGGTGATGATCAGCGCGGTGGCCAGAGCGACGACCAGTTGGGTGACCACGATGACGATGAGCACGCGTCGACGGTCTCGCCGCTCCAACCGGTGCTCGGTCACGTTGTGAATCGTGGCAGATGAGGTCAAGCGACCGCCCCGAGACCGCCTCTGAACTGCGCCGACGCGTAGGGATGCCGGTGTCCGATTCCCGCCAGCTACTGTCGGTGCCGTGGGTCAGGATAGGGGCATGAGCACCGAGCCCCGGCACGTCGACGCGGAGTCCTGCTACCGCGCTGTGAAGTCGCGCGATCGCCGCTTCGACGGCGTCTTCTACACCGCGGTGCGCAGCACGGGGATCTACTGCCGGCCCTCCTGTCCCGCGCGCACGCCGGCCTTCCACAACGTCACCTTCCATCCGAGTGCCGCGTCGGCCCAGGCCGCCGGCTACCGCGCCTGCAGACGCTGCCTCCCCGACGCGACGCCGGGCAGCCCCGACTGGGACGTCGCCGCCACCGCGGCCGGCCGCGCGATGCGGCTGATCGCCGACGGTGTGGTCGACCGCGAGGGCGTCGACGGGCTGGCCCGACGGGTCGGCTACACGCCGCGTCACCTCACCCGGCTGCTGACCGCGGAGCTCGGCGCGGGCCCGTTGGCGCTGGCTCGCGCGCGGCGTGCCCAGACCGCTCGGGTGCTCGTCGAGACCACCGACCTCGGGTTCGCCGACGTCGCCTTCGCGGCCGGCTTCTCCAGTGTCCGGCAGTTCAACGACACGGTCCGCGAGGTCTACGCCGCCACACCCACCGAGCTGCGCGGCCGGCGCCGAGGGACGCCCGCCCAGGGCACCGTGACGATGCGGCTGGCCGTCCGCACACCGTTCGCCGGTCGGGCGCTGCTCGACTTCCTGGCCTTCCACATCGTGCCCGGCGTGGAGACCGCGGGGGTGACGGACGGCCGGGGCTGGTACGCCCGCACCCTCGACCTGCCACACGGCCCGGGCACCGTGCGGCTCGAACTCGACGACGCCCCGGCCACCGGGCAAACGGCGTTCGTGCAGGCGGAGTTCCGGCTCCACGACCTCCGCGACACCACGGCTGCGGTCGAGCGCGCTCGTCGACTGGTCGACGCCGACTGCGATCCGGTCGCCGTCGACGACCAGTTCCTCGGCGATCCCGTCGTGGGGCCACTGGTCCGCGCCACCTCGGGGCTCCGGGTGCCCGGCCAGGTCGACGGTGACGAGACCGCCGTCCGCACGGTCATCGGTCAACAGGTCTCGGTCACCGGTGCGCGCACGGTGACCGGCCGCCTGGTCGCGGCGTACGGCACCCAGATCGAGACCGATATCCCTGGCCTGACTCACCTGTTCCCGTCAGCCGGCGCGTTGGCGGCGATCGACCCCACCGAACTGCCGATGCCCCGGGCCCGGGGACGGGCGCTCACCGGATTGGCCAGTGCGCTGGCCGCCGGCGAGGTCTCGCTCGACCGCGGTGCCGATCGCGACGACGTCCGCGCCGCTCTGGTGGCGCTCCCGGGCATCGGGCCGTGGACCGCCGACTATGTCGCGATGCGAGCGCTGGGCCACCCCGACGTGTTCCTCCCGACCGACATCGGAGTCCGCAACGCCCTCGCGGGTCTCGGCCACGACCCGACGAGCGTCGTCGCCGACAGCGACCGCTGGCGGCCGTGGCGCTCGTATGCCCTGATGCATCTCTGGAACACCCTCATGCCTTCCCTGAGCACGACCCAACCCCTTACGAGCAAGGAGGACTGACATGTCCTGGACTGTCATCGAGAGCCCCGTCGGCGACCTGCGTCTCGTCGAGACCAACGGCGCGCTCACCCAGATCGAGTTCTCGCCGTTCCGCGACCACGACGGTCGTCCTCGCGGTGGCCGCGACGACGACCAGCCGGTCCTTGTCGAGACAGCGCGGCAGTTGCGCGCGTACTTCGACCGCGACCTCAAGGAGTTCGACCTACCGCTGGCCCCGGTCGGCACCGACTTCCAGCGCCAGGTCTGGCACGAGCTGTGCGAGATCGGCTACGGCGAGACCTCGTCGTACGGCGAGCTCGCGCATCGGCTCGGCAAGACCAACGCCGCCTCGCGCGCCGTCGGTCTGGCCAACGGCCGCAACCCGATCCCGATCGTGATCCCGTGCCACCGGGTCATCGGCGCCAACGGCACGCTCACCGGCTACGCGGGCGGCCTCGACCGCAAGCAGAAGCTGCTCGAACTCGAGCAGGATGCCCTCTTCTGAGCCGTCCCGAGGGTTAACTGACCCGATGAGCTGGCAGCAGCGGTCGAGCCGCGAGGTCTATGCGAACCACTACATCCGGGTGCTCGAGGACGAGGTCACCCGACCTGACGGTTCGCCGGGGATGTTCGGTCTGCTCGAGGTGCGCGCGCCGGCGGTGTTCGTGGTGCCGGTGACCGCGGACGACCGGATCGTGATGGTGCACTGCGATCGCTACACCACCGGTACGTCGTGGGAAGTGCCGGCCGGGGGCAGCGACGGTCAGGAGCTGCGGGCCGCAGGGGAGCGCGAGCTCGCCGAGGAGACCGGGTACGCCGCTGCTCGGTGGGATTACCTCGGCGGCCAGTGGGGGCTCAACGGCGTGGCGCGATCTCGGATCGAGGTGTTCCTCGCGCGCGATCTGACCCGCGTCTCGACGACGTACGACGAGGGCGAGGGCATCGGCGCGGTCGAGCCGTTCTCGTGGGACGAGGTGAAGGCGATGCTGCGCGACGAGCGGATCAACGACAACGAGAGCGCGGGTGCGCTGCTGCTCGCTGCGATCGAGCTGGGCTGGACCTGACGGTCAGCCGGGTTTCAAGCGGAGTCGGCGGCGGCCGCGCGGCGCAGTGACTCGGAGAGTCGCTCGGCCGCGGCGAGCACCGCGGGTGCGTGCATCCGGCCCGGCTGGCGGGAGAGCCGCTCGAGCGGGCCGGAGACCGATACGGCGGCGATGATCTTGCCGCTGGGGGAGCGGACCGGGGCGGAGACCGAGGCCACGCCCTGCTCGCGCTCGCCGACCGATTGGGCCCAGCCGCGTCGGCGGATCCCCGACAGCGCAGCGGCCGAGAAGGCGGCGTTCTGGAGGCCGCGGTGCATCCGCTCCGGGTCCTCCCAGGCGAGCAGCACCTGCGCCGCGGACCCGGCCCGCATGGTCAGCTGGGAGCCGACCGGGATGGTGTCGCGCAGCCCCGACGGGCGTTCGGCCGCGGCGACACACACACGTACGTCGCCCTGCCGGCGCCACAGCTGAGCGGACTCACCGGTGATGTCGCGGAGCCGGGCCAGGACCGGGCCGGCGGTCGCGAGCAGCCGGTCCTCGCCGGCCGCGGCGGACAGTTCGGCGAGTCGGGGGCCGAGGACGAAACGGCCCTGCATGTCGCGGGCCACGAGGCGGTGGTGCTCGAGTGCGACGGCGAGTCGGTGCGCGGTCGGTCGCGCCAGGCCGGTGCCGGCGACCAGGCCCGCGAGGGTCGCCGGTCCGGACTCGAGTGCGGTGAGCACGAGGGCGGCCTTGTCGAGAACGCCGACCCCGGATCCACCGCTTCCGCTCGAGTCCATATGGCAATACTGCCGTCTCAGATCATGGGACGCAAGGTCTACACTCTCCGGGCACAGTGAACAGGGTCACGAGGGAGTGCTCATGAGCAACACATCACCCCGCACGTTGGCGGAGAAGGTTTGGGACGAGCACGTCGTCCGCGCGGTCCCCGGAGAGCCGGACCTGCTCTACATCGATCTCCATCTCATCCACGAGGTGACCAGCCCCCAGGCGTTCGAAGGACTGCGGCTCAGCGGCCGCACCGTGCGTCGGCCCGACCTCACCATCGCGACCGAGGACCACAACGTCCCGACTCTCGACTGGGACAAGCCGATCCAGGACCCGGTCTCGCGCACGCAGGTCGAGACCCTGCGCACCAACGCTGCCGAGTTCGGCGTCCGCCTGCACCCGCTCGGCGACCTCGACCAGGGCATCGTGCACGTCGTCGGGCCCCAGCTCGGGCTCACCCAGCCCGGCATGACCATCGTGTGCGGTGACAGCCACACCAGCACCCACGGCGCCTTCGGCGCGATCGCGTTCGGCATCGGCACCTCGGAGGTTGAGCACGTGCTCGCCACCCAGACGCTGCCGCAGGCCAAGCCCAAGACGATGGCGGTCACGATCAACGGCAGCCTGCCCGACGGGGTCACGGCCAAGGACCTCGTGCTCACCCTGATCGCCCACACCGGCACCGGTGGCGGACAGGGATACATCGTCGAGTACCGCGGCCAGGCGATCGAGGAGCTCTCGATGGAGGGCCGGATGACGGTCTGCAACATGAGCATCGAGTGGGGCGCCAAGGCCGGGCTGATCGCTCCCGACCAGAAGACCTTCGATTACATCGAGGGCCGGCCGGAGGCGCCGAAGGGTGCCGACTGGGACGCCGCGGTGGCCTACTGGAAGACCCTCGTCACCGATGACGACGCCGTGTACGACGAGGAGATCGTCTTCGACGCCGCCACGATGACGCCGTTCGTCACGTGGGGCACCAACCCCGGGCAGGGCGTCCCGCTGGGCGCGAGCGTCCCGAGCCCCGACGACTTCGACGACGCGCAGGACCGGGTCGCGGCCGAGAAGGCTCTCCAGTACATGGGTCTCGAGGCCCGCACGCCGATGCGCGACATCAAGGTCGACACCGTCTTCGTGGGCTCGTGCACCAACGGCCGGATCGAGGACCTGCGGGCCGCGGCCGCGATCGTGAAGGGCCGTCACGTCGACCAGGACACGCGCCTGCTCGTCGTACCCGGCTCAGTCCGGGTGCGGCTCCAGGCCGAGGACGAGGGCCTCGACGTGATCTTCAAGGAAGCCGGCGCCGAGTGGCGCGGCGCGGGCTGCTCGATGTGTCTCGGCATGAATCCCGACACGCTCGAGCCTGGCGAGCGCAGCGCCTCCACCTCTAACCGCAACTTCGAGGGCCGGCAGGGCAAGGGCGGCCGGACCCACCTGGTCTCCGTCCCCGTCGCTGCGGCGACCGCGATCCGCGGCACCCTCTCCTCGCCCGCCGACCTCGATCCCGTCAGCACCGGAAGCCAGGAGGCCTGACATGGAGCCGTTCACCGCGCACACCGGCGTCGGCGTACCCCTGCGCCGCAGCAACGTCGACACCGACCAGATCATCCCCGCGGTCTACCTCAAGCGGGTCAGCCGCACGGGCTTCGAGGACGGGCTGTTCTCGGCTTGGCGCAACGACCCTGACTTCGTGCTCAACCGCCCCGAGTACGCCGCGGGCACGGTGCTGGTCGCCGGCCCCGACTTCGGCACCGGATCCTCCCGCGAGCACGCAGTGTGGGCGTTGATGGACTACGGATTCCGGGTCGTGATCTCCCCACGGTTCGGCGACATCTTCCGCGGCAACTCCGGCAAGGCCGGACTGCTCGCCGCGCGCGTCGACGAGAAGGTCGTCCAGCGGTTGTGGGACTTCCTCGAGGACAATCCGGGTGGCGTGATCACCGTCGACCTCGAGTCGCGCACGGTCCGGGCCGGCGATGGACTCGATGCGATCGAGGACTCCTTCGACATCGACGACTACACGCGTTGGCGGCTGCTCGAGGGGCTCGACGACATCGGCATCACCTTGGGCCACGAGGACGACATCGCGACGTTCGAGGCGACCCGGCCGTCGTTCAAGCCGACGACGATCCGGGCCTGACCGCGAGCTGCGTAAGTCCCGATTCCCCAACCCTGTAAGGGAAATCGCATTCACTGCGAGGTCGGCTGACTTTGGTGAGGCCGCGGTGGTCGACAGACGAACGTGGCTTCGAGGCTGTGTTTTCGCGAACGCGCACCTCGAAACGCCTTGAAAAAACTACGGTTTCGTGCGGCGTGGTGATTGTGACCGACGCTCGTCTTTCCTAAGTTGCTTGTGATGAACCGGTGCACCAAGCTCCAGTTCAAGAAGTGACATCCGAAAGGGAAGCTCGTGAACAAGAATCAACTGATCGACGCGCTGGCTGAGCGGTTCAACGGCAACAAGAAGGCCGCCCGCCACGCGCTCGAGTCGGTCCTCGACACCATCACCCGCGAGGTGGCCAAGGGCGAGAAGGTGGCCATCACGGGCTTCGGCTCCTTTGAGCGCCAGATGCGCAAGGCGCGCATGGTTCGCAACCCGCGGACCGGTGAGCGCATCAAGGCGAAGAGCACGCACGTGCCGAAGTTCAAGGCCGGCCAGGACCTCAAGAACGTCGTGTCCGGTGCCAAGAAGCTGCCGAAGCTGACGATCGTGGCGGCTGCCCCGGTCACCGAGCGCGTCGCTGCCGCGGCCGCTCCGGCCAAGAAGACGACGACGAAGAAGACGGCCGCCAAGAAGGCGCCGGCGAAGAAGGCCGCGGCGAAGAAGGCACCTGCGAAGAAGGCTCCGGCCAAGAAGGCGCCCGCGAAGAAGG
>ERZ761607.769-NODE-769-length-47571-cov-14.663713_pt1 | contig 47571 bp, 44 predicted proteins | sample MGYA00511164_ERZ761607 | MGnify/ENA primary metagenome ERZ761607 (study PRJEB28899, sample SAMN02445080) | bioreactor sludge metagenome | biome: EBPR sludge | place: Australia: Brisbane, Thorneside Wastewater Treatment Plant | collected 2011-06-22 ...
GTCCCTGCCAAAGTAGCCAATTACTTAATCCCTTTCAAGGTGTGGAAAAGCTGAGCTGAAAATAAAGGAGAGGTGGGGTGGGACCGGCCGCTGGCGGAAATGCAGGAAAGCCTGGGGAGGCACTGACCTATACATTGTGTTAGCGTTACTTAATCTCACCTTTTGCTATTTTAATTAGTCCATCAATTGATTTATCAGCGTCTAAGTTGAATCCAAACCAGCAGAGTGCATAAGGAAAGATTAAAAATAACACAGAAGTCCATTCAAAGGCCTGCATGTCAGTAAAGTAGATAATCTGAGTAATTAACATTGCAAGTCCGATTAGTATAAATACCGTAGTAAAAGCAATAACAAAGAAATTTGATTTCAATGTTACTAATATTTCAACATTATTGCTCTCTTCAACTATTGTTCCGATAACCTCTGGTGTCCATGAATTTCTGTAGTCCTTATTTAACCTGAAATGAAATTTATTGTCAATAAGGCGTCCTGAGAAAATATTTTTATCAACCCTGACAAATTTTTCATATCGTTTTGGTCCTACATATTCTTTCATGCGAGTTAAAACCTCTTCCATTGAAAGGTCAGTCTTTATTATCAGTCTTTGATAAGGTAAAAATACCATAGAGTAATGCACGCTAACACCAGTATATCACCCCTATGTGATATACCTGTATAAGCCCTGCCAAAATAGCCAATTTCTTATTTCCGTTCAAGGTGTGGAAAAGCTGAGCTGAAAATAAAAGAAGGGAAGATGGGTTGAAGGGCGGTAACGCTGGACAGCCTGCGGAGGCAATATACACATACGCATGTTGGCGGTAGTTTGATATCCAGATCTAAACTCTTGAGATTTGATATGCATCGTAACATTCAATTTCACCACCAGTTCTATTAATCCAGAGTGACCTCCCTTCCAAGGTATCACCTCCGTCTGTTATTTGGAGTATAAAAGTCGTCAATCCAATTTCCCTCTGAGACTTAATAAAACATGTGAATGTTACATGGTTGTTGATTATTCGTCCTTCAAGATTGTAAGTCGAAAATCTAGATGTGCCATCAGAATATTCATTTTTAATTGAGTAAGCTCCAGTTAGTCGATGACCTTTCTGTGAGATGTTAAAGTCTTCATGAAAGGTAATCTGTTTTCCATAGTTAATTGTCGCTTGCCATTTCCCATCTATTTTCAATCCTTTGTAACTTATCTCTTCATACCAAGGTAGAGCAACTTTTTCCATAAATTTTAGGAATGACCACGTTATAATGGAAGCTCCGATAGTGACTAAAATTTCATAAAAAAACATATTATCGAAATTAAATTACCGCCAACATCAAAAATCTATCACCCCAACACGTGAAATACCCTTTTGGGATTATAACTCTCTAAGATAAAACTATGACTATTATTATCCCTAGCCATGTAAGAAAAGCCTATTTTATTAACATAATGGGGTGGGATTATGAATTGGGAATACAAGCGTTTGATTTCATAAGGGATTTGAGGGAGGAGTATTGTAGGTGGTTCGTCAGGACACGAACCATGGGTATTGGGCCAGGTTTTTAATCTTTTTGTATTCTAATAAACCTTTCAATTGACTCTCTTTCTTCCTTAGCTACTTCTAAGATTGACTCTTTAAAAACAATTTCTTCGGCATTAATCGAAAGGATATGTGTTTCTAATTTGTCAATGTCCTCAAATGACATTCCGTATCTGAGCATCCAAATATGTTTTTCATCATCTGTTCCATATTTAATGAACTTGGCGAGTTTCTCAGCTCGTTGATCATTCTCCTTTTGGAAATATTTTATAAATGATGCATAAAAGACATCCGTTAATTTGAAGCTAATTAATTTGTCAATAAAGTCATATGTGTCCGTCATTATGAGGTCATAATCTACATCTACCGCTCTTGTCCCTTGAGGAAAGAGACTGTATACATTATGGTTTTTATCCGGTATAGCATGGTAGCCTGTAATGAAGTTTGCTGTTATGTGGTTTGTGCTTCTTCCGAGCTTTTCTAGGCTAGCCCTTTCATTTGTCTTGCTTGCATGCGAGTAACGATACCAACAAATGTTTTTAAAAGTCTTCCCGTGCACTTTCCAAAGCATAATTTTAATCGCTGTATCTAATACATTCCCTTCCCCATCACCAAGTGGACGATTTAAATAGATGGCATACAATGTTCGAAAATAGGAGTAGAGCTCCAACCTATTCCTAAGGTCTTGATTTAATCTACTAAGAGGTACTATTTGATTATTCTCAAATACAGTATCAAGAATTTTTCTGATTATTTCTTCAGTTGATTCAGATGTTAGTTTGTCAATGTCTTTTTCAGTTAAATTGAATTCATCAGAGTAAGTATCATTTAATATTGCCTCTTTGAAGTCGTTGTAGTCATCATCTTTCTGCTCTGACTTTTCAAGAGCAGATTCATCATCTAATATTTCATCTTGCTCTATAACACTTCTGAATGAAGCCATTTTTGAAGGTGAATTTATAATGACAAAGCCAAAATCAAATTCATTCAAAGTGGTTGACCTTCCTGCGCGTCCTATGAGATTTTTTACTGATAGAGGTTTGCTTCTCTCTAATCTGTCCAGAAACACAATATCAAAGGGCATATTAACCCCTTGTTCCAACGTAGATGTAGCAAAGCAAATTCTGCATAAACCATCCTGGGTAAATTTTTCAAGTATTAACCTAGTTTGAAGCGGTAGAGATCCATGGTGAATAACTATCCCCCTTTTTAATAGAGCTAGTAATTGAGAATAGTAGTTTTTATTTGCTATAGTATCGCCACCTGTATATTCTTTTAATTGGTCAATATAGGAATCGATTTTTTCACCTTCAATTTCAGTGCATAAGTTGATATATCTATCAAACTGATTAAGAAATCCTCTATTATAAATCTTGCTTTTAGAAACATAGAAAAGTACTGAGCCATTGCTTTTTATTGTTTTTTCAATCGGGTCAAAGGCGCATTTTTCTCTATTATTTCCCATTATTGACTTTTCAATACCGAAATGATAGAAATTCCAATCATCATCTGAGCAGAGATATAATTGTCCAACATTCTTTTGCTTGAACTGCACTGACTTTGATGTGTCAAGTTGAAAGTGATTTTTCTTAATTTGAGAATCAGGATTTGCAACAAAAGGATGAGCAAAGACAAATTTTGCGTCTGGAAACGCTTTTTGAGCTCTTCTTACAATACTATCAAAATATAACCCTCGCTTTGAATCTTCATTGCTCAGTTGGGCTTCATCAAATAGGAATGTATTTACTAGATATTGTTCTTTGTATTTAAATAACTCCCTGCACCTTTCTGGTGTCACTATGAATACATTACGTTCAGTATGTTTTGTGTTGATCTTGTCTATAAAGGTTAAAATGTTGACAGCTTTGTTATCAATTAAGTTATTGAGTTTGTGATAATATTCATTAATAAGTGCTCTAGAAGGTACTATAATGACTATGTCATCTATGCTTTTCTGAATAAGATTCATAAAAACATATGACTTCCCTGTACTCGTAGGTGCTGAAAAACTAAAACATTTGTTCGATTCAATTTCGCTAATTATACTAGCCTGTACTGGTGTGTATGTATGCCGGAAATTCTCTATAATATGCCTTCTGTATTGCCGGAATAATACTTCCTTTAATGTTTGAGGTTTAACATTTTTATAGAATACCCCCATGTAGTTTAAAACTCTTTCCTCATGAGCTTTGAATTCTTCGGGTTTATAAAGCTTTAAATATGAAAGAATTTCCATGTCAGTTGTTGACACTGGTCCACTCTTATAAATTCTGTCTAAGACAAAAGAAACTACATCTCCAATATCCTCAGTATTAATGATATTTTTTATTACATCATTCATACGTTGACTGCAACACAGATTATTTCTTGATGCTTTTTGAGAATATTGTAATGAGTGTTTCTTTTAATTCCATTTACAATGTTTCTTGTTGATGTAGATTTACTAGCAAATGATGCTATAAAGCCTTTTATTCCATTTGAATGATTATTTAGTGAATCTTCACAACAGAATTCTTTTATTTCTTTAATGTCAGATACATCTTGTTTTATTCTCTCAAACTTTTCAATTTGTTTGAATGCTGAGCCATAAGCGTTTTGACTTGATTTAAATTTTGCTTCACCAAATAAGATTACTTTATTCAAGTTCTTGGAAAAAAAGTCAAAGCCATCATTTCCTACAGCTTGACTCTTAATAATCTCTGCTAATGGAATGTCTAAGTATTTCAATTCATTTATTACAGTTAATCTGGATAATTCAGACACGACTAGCTCACCTGTATCGCTTGTGATTTTGTCATCTGATTGAGTAATTATATTGTTCGCTATGTAATTGATAGTTTCTTCTGCTCTGACTTGAAAATAATCTTGAATGTATTTTTTATCAAAATCACTAATCCAAGCAATATCAGACAATGAGTTAAAAACATCTCGAAGAGTTATTTTGATATCAGTTGGCTCAATCCTGATGAACAAGATATGTGACTCGATTTGAATTCGGTCTATAACTCTATATGCGCTCATTTTTTTAATTGTCCCCAACAATGATATATCACCCGTATAAGTGATATATCTAGCTATTATATTCCCCCAATATAACCCTCTCCCCTCTATTTTCCCTAGCCATGTATGAAAAGCCTATTTATTTACACCTAATGGACAGTGACCCCTGCTATGGAAATACTTTTTCTCACCCCCCCAGAGCATGGTGCCGCCTGCCGTAGCCAAACCACCCACCGCATCAGGGCATCGTATTTACTGCGTCAGCAAAACCGCCACCCGCGGCAGGGCATCGCGTCCACCACGCCAGCAAAACAAGCTTCCCCGCAAGGGCATTGTACTTACCGCCACCACTAAACTACTTGCTCCTTCAGGGCATCGTGCCCACCGCGCCAGCCATCCCACACCCCCCGCAAGGGCATTGTGCTTACCACCTGAGCAAAACCAACCTGTCCGAGGGGGCATCGTACTCACCGGTTGCGCGCACTTGCCGGTCCTGAAAAATCCCTGCCGCACAAAAATTTCTTTTAAGTTTGCACCTCGTTATGAATGCAACCGAAGCACGTCAGCTGATTGAAGCCGCCATTCCCCCTCAAACCACGGCCACCTGGGCAGACCTGGGCTGCGGGGCGGGCGCGTTTACCTATGCCGTGGCCGATTTGTTGGGCAAGGGCAGCAAAATATTTGCGGTAGACAAACTCAACCAGCACCTCAGCGCCAAAAGGGGGGAAACACAAATTGAATTTCTTCAGGCCGACCTCGAGCGGCAGCCGTTGCCGTTCCGGTCGCTGGATGGCATCATCATGGCCAACACCCTGCACTACATCAAGGACCAGGAAGCTTTTTTGAAACAACTGCGCGCGCACCTCAAAGACAATGGCCAGCTGCTATTGGTAGAGTACGATACGGTGCGCAGCAACCAGTGGGTGCCGTTTCCGCTTACCTTCGAGAAGGCACACACGCTGCTGACCCAGGCAGGGTTCAGCGAGGTGTCCAGAATAGGGGAGCACCCGTCCAGTTTCCGCAATGAAATGATTTTTGCCTGCGTGGCGCACGCCTGAGGCTAAGGTCTTTTTACCTTGATGTCCGCTTCTCCCAGAATAATGTTTTTGTTGATCTGTGCCGGCCCGCTCAGCCTGATCTCGGGCTCGCCAAAGGCGATGATCTTCAGCTCATCCTGTGCGCTCACCGTGAGGCGCCCTTCTCCATAGATCCGGGAGGCCGTGGTGTTGCTGGAGAGGTGTTCGGTGTCGATTTTGTTTTCACCAAACAGGCGGTACAATTGATGGGTGGCGTTGCCGGCCCTGATGTGGATCTGGTTGCTGCCGTACACGGAGGCTTTGAATCTTTTGGTTTGAAGGGAGGCCAGGGTCACGTGGCTTGCACCGTATACCTTCAGTTTAAACTTGTCGGCCTGAATGGCTCCGTTGCACACCAGGTCTTCTTCGCCCCTGATCTCCAGGCCGCGCAAGGTGGTGTAAGTGACGTAAGCCGTTACCGACACATTGTTGTAGCGATCGCGTGTGTGCTTTTGGCCGTTGTAATAATATTTTTCGGGTCGGCTCACCAGTTTGGCATCGTCCAGGTAGAGCTGCAGTTTTTTACGCTTCACTTTTACATTCACTTGTTCAGGGTCCACGCCATGGTATTCGAGCCGGATGGAGGGCGCCTCTCCTTTTTCCAGTATCACGTGAATGAACTGGGAGGCTACAATCCGTTCAAAGGGTGGCAGGGAGGTGGTGGCTGATTGTGCATACCCGTAAGTACAGGCGAGGGCAGTAAAGAAGGTCAGTATCAGTTTCATGGCGCTAGTTGAAATGGGACTACTACCTACAGATGCACTTACGGGTGAGAAGGTTGCACGGGATGTCAAACATTTGACCTCTTGTTATTCCGAGCGCAGCGATTTCACGGGATTGTCCACGGCTGCCTTGTAGGCCTGCAGGCTCACAATGCCGATGGCCATCAGCAGGGCAAAACATCCTGCCAGCGGGAAGGTCCACCAGGGGATGGCAATGCGGATGGGATAGCGCTCGAGAAACGAGTCCAGAAAATACCAGGCGATGGGTGCCGCGATAACAAACGCCACCAGTACCAGCCGGGTAAAGTCTTTGGAGATCATCATCACCACGGTGGTCACCGTAGCGCCCAGCACTTTGCGTATGCCTATTTCTTTGGTGCGCTGTTCTGCCGTAAAGGCGGCCAGTCCAAAGAGGCCCAGCCCGGTGATGAGCAGCGCCAGAAAGGCAAACAGGTTGGCCAGTTTGCCAATCAGGTCGATGGTCGTGAATTTCTTCTTGAACTCCACATCGGCAAAATCATACTCAAAGGGATAAGCCGGGTTGAGTTGTTTGAATACCTCTTCCACTTTGCTGATGGATCCCTGCAGGTCGGTGGTTTTGGAAAGGCGGATGGAAACGGCACTGATCCATTCCCTGTCAAAAACCATAAACAGGGGAGAGACCGCGCGGAAGGGAGAGCCCATCAGCGTATTGTCCACTACACCGATCAGCTCCCGCTCGCTGCCCCACAGGTCCAGTTTGGTGCCAATGGGATTTTCCAATCCCATCAGGTCCAGTCCTGCCTTGTTGATGATGATGGCAGACGAATCGCTCTTGAAGTCTTCAGAGAAGTCCCTTCCCATCAGTACTTTAATGCCCATGGTTTTGGTGTAGTCGTATTCGGTAGCCACGGTAGAGAAGATCACCCTCAGCTCCTCGGGTTTTCCCGGCCATCCCAAAAAGTTGTTGGACCAGATGGCGGTGATAGGACTGTTGGAGCGGGTAACGGCCTCCACCACTCCCGTGCGCAGCAGCTCTTGTTTGATGGTGTTGTAATTGTCTCTCAGCTCATTGTTGTATTGTACCGAAATCAGGTTCTCCTGGTCGTAACCCAGGTCCCTGCTTTTGACGTGCTGTATCTGGTAGTACACCACGATGGTACCCACGATCAGGATGATGGAAAAACCAAACTGGAGCACCACCAGTACCTGTCTTGGAATGCTGGCGCTCTTGCCCACCTGAATTTTTCCTTTCAATACCTTCACCACATTGAATGAAGAGAGGTACAATGCCGGGTAGCTGCCCGACAGCAATCCCGTAACGGAGATCATGAGGAGCGCAAACAGCCAGAACTGTGCGGTGAGGTAAGGAACGTACAGTTGCTTTTCCACCAGGTCGTTGTAAAAGGGCAGGGCGCCTTCTACCAGTAAAATGGCCAGGGCAAATGAGATAAAGGCAATGAGCAGTGATTCGCCCAGAAACTGGAAGATGAGCTCGTGCCGCTTGGAGCCTACGGATTTCCTGATGCCTACCTCGCGTGCCCGTTTCTCTGACCGGGCGGTGGCCAGGTTCATGAAGTTGATGCAGGCGATGATGAGGATAAATATGGCGATGATGGAAAACAGGTTCACATAATCGATCATACCCCCGGTGACTACGCCATTCTCAAAGTTGGAGCGCAACCGCCAGTCTTTCATGGGATGCAGAAACAATTCTTTTTTGAAGTTGTTATCCTCATCGGATTTTTCCATCAAAATGTTTCTGATCTTCTCGTCTACCTGTGCTTTGGTGGTGCCCTCGGGCAGTTCGGCATACACCTGGAAGGAACTGTTGCCCCAGTTGGTTTCCGCATTTTTGGCCCACTCCTGGGTGGCGAGCATCAGGCTGAAGGGGGTGAGGTAGTCAAATTCGAAAGTGGAGTTGGCAGGAATGTCTTTCAATACGCCCGTTACCTTTACATCGGAGCGGTTGTCGAGTTTGATGATTTTGTTGATGGGATCTTCTTCACCAAAAAGGTTTTTGGCCGTGGTTTCTGTAAGCACGATGGAGTAGGGTTCATCCAGTGCGGTGGCGGCATTGCCTTTGAGCATGGGAAACTGAAACATCTCCAGGAATTCGTAGCTGACAAAAAAGCCCCGCTTGTTGAACTTGGTGTCGCCCACGGTGAGCAGGTGGGTGCCGCCCCAATCGGAGATGGCCGCACTTTTGATATCGCTGATCTCTTCGTTGAGGGCATTCTTCAGCGGTTGCGGCACAGAGATCCACGAGTTGATCTTGCCATCAAAATGGGCGTTGGTCCATACCTGGTAGAGCCGGTCGTAATTGGGGTGGAACTTGTCGAAGGAGGTTTCGTCTTTCACCCACAGCAAAATGAGTATGCTACAGGCAATGCCCACTGCCAGGCCCGAGATGTTGATGAAGGAGTACACAGGGTTTTTCATCAAACTCCTGACAGCGATCTTGAAATAGTTCTTTAGCATAAAGCAGTAATGTTTTCAGTATAGTACCTAAAAAGGTGCCAATGGTTACAACTGCCTAAAGACCATTTAAACGGCCATGGGATGCACGGGAGCTGCTATAAATGAACAATTAACTGTTCGGATTCGATCAGTTGATGTTGAAATAGCGCATTTCTTTTTCGCGTTCTATGTCGGAGCGTTCGCGTTTTATCCTCACTTTGGCGGGTGGCCCCACCATGATGGGCACGCGCTCCACCTCCACGTTGGCCAGCTCGAGGCCATAGAGTTCTTCGGTAGAAAGGCTGAAGCGTTTGATAAAGCGGTAGCCCTGAATGATCAGGTTGTCGAAAGTAGAAATCTCGCTGTCGATAGAGGCCAGTGAGTGCAGCATGATGAACTTGAAGTCGGCAGGCATGCTGTGCTTCTTCAGCGAATCGTAATGGCTCACCAAATCGATCTCTGCATTCTCGGCCATGTCGTGCAAAATTCTGTTGAACAACAGGTTCACGCGATGGTCGGATTTAAATCCGAGTTTGATGCGCACAAAAAAGCATTTCTTGGGGATGATGGTATCCACCGAATACTTGCTGGTGTACGGACTGTCCACGGTATCTACGTGGATGAACCAATACACATCGGCCCGTTTGGGTCGCTTCTTAAATATGGAATAGATGATATTGGAATCTATGGAGCGCTGACTGTCGGCCACGGCCATGTACACCAGGTTGGTGGCTTCTTTCGGTATGGAGGTGTCGGCCTGCAGGTCCTGAATCATGGGGATGTAGTGTTTCAGGTCCACAAACTCCGTGTGCCTGTCGCGCAGTCCGCGGGCTTTCACCAGCGTAAACATCAATCCGAAAAAGAATGTGGCGATCATGAACGTAAACCAGCCACCGTGTTCAAACTTGCTGAGGTTAGAAATCAGGAACATGCCCTCGATGGAGAAAAACACCAGCGCGAGAATGGTAGAACGCAGCCGCGATTTTTTGGTGGTGGTGAAGAAGTAGACCAGCAGGGTGGTGGTCATCAGCATGTCTATGGTAATGGCCAAACCGTAGGCCCCTTCCATGGCAGACGACTCCCTGAAAATCAACACCACCAGGATGGTACCGGCCAGCAGTATCCAGTTGATGGTGGGCAAATAGATTTGTCCTTTGATCTGACTGGGGTAACGCACTTTTGTACTGGGCCACAGTTTCAATTTCATGGCCTCGTTCACCAACGTAAACGTACCGGAGATCAATGCCTGGCTGGCGATGACGGCCGCCATGGTGGCGATGATGATACTAAAAATCAACAGGCCATCAGGTACGATGGCATAAAAAGGAATTTGTCCGTCCAGCGTAGATCCTTCCAGCGTAAGCAGCCAGGCGGCCTGCCCGAAGTAATTGATCAACAAGCTGATTTTTACAAACCCCCAGCCCACGCGGATGTTGCTTTTGCCGCAATGGCCCAGGTCGGAGTACAAAGCCTCCGCTCCCGTGGTACAGAGGAAGACAGCACCCAGCAGCCAAAAGCCTCCGGGGTAATTCACCAGCAGGTTGATGGCGTACATGGGATTCAATGCTTTCAGCACGTACAGGTTTTGCAAAAGGTGAATCATACCAAACGTGCCGATGGTGATGAACCACACCATCATGATGGGTCCGAATGTTTTTCCTACCACGCTGGTCCCGAACTGTTGAAAAAAGAACAGCAGGATAAGGATGATGATGACAATGGGTACGGTGGGAACGTGGGGGTTGTTGATGGTGATACCTTCTATGGCTGAGGAAATACTGATGGCTGGCGTAATAAAACCATCTGAAATCAAGGTGGCACAACCGATGATGGCGAGGTACACCACCCATTTGGCTTTGTATTTGCGCACCAGGGCATACAACGCAAAAATACCACCCTCGCCTTTGTTATCGGCATTCAGTGCCAGGTACACGTATTTGATGCTGGTGATGAGGGTGAGCGTCCAAAACACGCAGGACACCCCGCCCAATACCAGGTCTTCGGTGATGATGCTCTCACCCACGATGGCCTTGAACACATAGAGGGGAGAAGTTCCGATGTCTCCGTAGATAATCCCGAGTGAAACGAGAATGCCCGCAGTGGAGAGTTTGTGCTTGATTGTACCTGAATCCATTTTTTAAATTTCTTCTTTAGGCCTGCCGATGATGAGTCGGTTACTTCTGTCGTAAGAAAAATAACTCCATACCCAGCTGAAAAAGGTAAAGACTTTATTTCTGAATCCAATGATGGATATTAAATGAACGAACATCCAGATGTACCAGGCGATGAGCCCCTGCATCTTGAACGTTTTCATGTCTACAACAGCTTTGTTGCGGCCCACAGTGGCCATGCTGCCCTTGTCTTTGTAAGCAAATGGTTTCATGGGCTTGCTGGCGATGGTGCGTTTCAGGTTTTGAGCCAGCAGGGCGCCTTGTTGCATGGCAGGGGGTGCCATCATGGGGTGGCCATTCGGGAATTTACTATCTCCTTCCATGGCGGCCACATCACCCAAAGCAAAAATATTTTCGTACCCTTTCACCCTATTGAATTGATCCACCTTTATTCGATTGCCTTTGGCAAGGCACTCTTCACGGAGGCCATGGATTGGATTTCCCTTCACGCCCGCTGCCCACACCAAGGTACGGGTTAAAATCTTTTCTCCATTATTAAAGGCCACTTCATAGCCGTTGTAGGATTTCACGGCCAGGTTGAGGTGCACTTTTACGCCCATTTTCTTCAGGTACTCCAGCGCCTTTTCAGAAGCTTTGGCGCTCATGCCATTCAACAGGCGGGGGCCTGCTTCCACCAGGTGGATGTCCATCTGGCTCAGGTCGAGTTCCGTATAGTCTTTGGGAAACACATTGCGCTTCAATTCCGACAGGGCTCCGGCCAGCTCCACTCCGGTAGGGCCACCGCCCACAATCACAAAGTCCATGAGGCTGTTCATCACCGCCTTGTCATCGGTGAGCAGTGCAAACTCCAGGTTGCGGATGATGCGGTTCCTCACCTTGATGGCGTCAGTGATGGTTTTCATGGCCATGGCATTCTTCTCCAGTTCTTCCATGCCATAGAAGTTGGTGGCAGCACCGGTGGCAATGATCAGGTAGTCGTAGTGGATACCCCCGATGGAGGTCTCGATGTAGTTTTCTTCGGGTTTGATTTGATTCACTTCGCCCAGTCTGAAGTAGAAGTCGGCCTGCTGGGCAAATCGTTTTCGGAAAGGAAAGACGATGGAACTTGTTTCCAGCCCTGACGTGGCCACCTGATAGAGCAGGGGTTGAAAGGTGTGGTGATTGTATTTGTCGAAGAGCACCACCTGGGCTTTGAGGTTTTTAAGGCCTTTCACCAGTTCCAGCCCTCCAAAACCGCCACCTATCACGATGATGCGAGGTTTTCCCAGATCTGCAATGCGGGTCCTTGTGGTGATCAAATCGGGATTCAAGTAGCTTTTTTTTGAAAATCGGGTGCCAAGTTACGTCAACGAGTAAGGAATTGGGTGAATGGGTAAAAAATTATTTTGTCATCACCCTGCATATCACTCATAATCAGGTATTTTTGCCTCCTAAACATGTAAAACTATGATTAAAAAGCTCGTATTTGTACTTCTGGTTGGCATCCTGTTTATCAATTGCGGGGGAGGAGAAAAAGAGAAACTTCAACTGGCCATAGACAGCCTTACCTTAAAGTTGGAAGAAAGTAATCAGGTAGCGGCTACTTTGCAGGAAGTGGGTGTAATGATGGATTCCATTGACGCCAACAGGCAATTGCTGAAGGTGAATATGATCGAGGGTACTACCTACTCTGACTACACGGCCAGGATCAAAGACATCAATGAGTATGTGAAGGAGAGCCAGAAGAAAATTGAGAATCTGGAAAACGCTTTGAAAAAATCAAGAGGCACTTCCAATGCATTTTCCAACACCATCAAGAAAATGAAGGCAGATCTGGAAGCGCGCAATAAAGAGATACTGGAATTGCAGGGGCAGGTAGACAAATATCGCAATGAAAATCAAAACCTGATCCAAACCGTTACGCTGCAGGAAGCGGAGCTGGGAGATAAGGAGGCAAAAATCATTCAGAAAGAGCAGGAGCTCGCGCTGATTGAAGCACGCATCCAGGAGTTGATGATACAAAGTAAAATGAGCGAGGGAGATTCTTACTACGCAAGAGGAGAAGCCATCGAAGAGGCCGCCAACAGAACAAAACTGGCACCCAAAAAGAAAAAAGAAACCTATCAGGAAGCATTGGAAATGTACAAGAAAGCCTTGTCGCTGGGTGTAGCCAAAGCACAGGCCAAAATTACTGAGCTCTCGGATAAAGTGAAGTAACACCAATCCGCATCAACACAAAAGCCCTTCCAGTAAGGGCTTTTTTTATGTCAGGATGTTTTAGTGCTTTTTAAACAGCGATGCCCTCGTTGCTGATAAGGTAAACGGTATAAATGATGTACCCTGTCAGCAAGACTACTGCCTCCAGCCGGTCCAGTTTTCTTTGGCTCAACGTAAACATAAAGAGCATCAGCAGCAGGCTGCCCATCAGTACAATAGTCATATCAAAATTGAGCGCCATGTTGTAAGGCATTGGATTGATCATGCCGGTGGTACCCAGTATCAAACAAATGTTGAATATGTTGGAGCCCACCACGTTGCCGATGGCGATGTCGGTATTTTTCTTGAAGGCGGCCACAGCGGAGGTAGCGAGTTCGGGAAGAGAAGTGCCTGCTGCCAGTACGGTTAATCCGATGAGCCTTTCACTCAGTCCGAAATATTGGGCCAGGGATACGGCATTTTCAACAGCAAGTTTGCCTCCGCCCAAAAGCATGGCAAGCCCCACGGCAATGTAGCCGACAGAGAGCGAAGTGGGATATATTTTGATGGGCTCCCCGTCCCCGTAGTCACTGGCCGATTTCATGGTGCGCACTACGTACAACATGAACAGGCCGAAAAACCCTAATAACAGCGCGGAGTCAAACCGGCTTAGGTCATTGGTGGCACCACCCCACACCATTTGATCGTTGACCAGAACAAATAAAAGGAGAATGGCTCCGATTGAAATGGGCACCTCATATTGAACGGTCTTGCGCTGCACCACCAAGGGAAAAATGATTCCGGAGATACCCAGTATAAGCAGCAGGTTGAAGTTGTTGCTGCCCAATACATTGCCAAAGGCAGCATCGTTATAACCTTTGGTGGCAGACATGATGTTGACCAATAGCTCGGGCGCTGAAGTACCCAGCGAAACAACGGTAAGCCCTATGGCAAGATTGGAGATATTGAATTTGCTGGCGATGGAAGAGGCACCACTTACCAATAAATCAGCACCCTTAATGAGGATAATAAAACCTGCAATTAAAAGGAGCGATTCCAATACCATAGGCGATGAGTTGGGCAAGGGTTAAACCTTAAATTTATCATCATTTTTGGGAAATGAAACCCGGCCGCCTCCTAAAAAGAAGACTTTTAATTTTTGGTTTGCGCTGAGTTGGTGTGAAGGCGCTGCAGGACCATTCAGGTCACATTTTCAAGTTTCCGGATTTTGAAGAAGCGGCACGCAAAAAGGCCAAAAGCACCAATATTATCCCAATACCGGTCTATAATCTTGCCATGCAATGCTTATTATTGCACTTCATGAATTTGACGCTCGAAGAAATTAAAACTCCTATCGCCAGGGAAATGGAAGAGTTCGAAGTGAAGTTTCGGGCTTCCATGAAAACGAACGTTTTCTTACTGGACAGGGTCATGAGCTATATTGTAAAAAGAAAGGGCAAACAGATGCGGCCCATGTTTGTCTTTCTCAGTGCAGGTGCCAGCGGCCTGATTTCAGAATCTACCTACCGCGGAGCCTCACTGATAGAGTTGTTGCATACCGCTACCCTCATCCATGACGATGTCATTGACGACTCCAACTACAGGAGAGGTTTTTTTTCTGTGAATGCCCTCTGGAAAAATAAGGTGGCCGTCATCGTGGGCGACTTTTTACTCTCACGGGGTCTCCTCTTGTCCATCGACAACAATGAATTTGAGTTGTTGCGCATTGTATCGCAGGCCGTGAAGGAAATGAGTGAAGGGGAGTTGTTGCAGATAGAAAAAGCCAGAAGGCTGGACATCACCGAAGACATTTACTACGAGATCATCCGTCAGAAGACAGCATCTTTAATTGCCTCTTGTTGTGCGGTGGGTGCCAGCTCTTCCGGTGCACCCCCCGAGGTGGTGAAGCAGATGAAACAATTTGGAGAAGATGTGGGCATGGCTTTTCAGATCAAGGACGACCTCTTTGATTACGGTGACGATGAAATCGGAAAACCCTTAGGAATAGACATCAAGGAAAAGAAGATGACGCTGCCCCTGATTTACGCGTTGTCAAAATCTTCGTGGCTCGAAAAAAGGAGAATCATAGGGATCATAAGAAACGAAAGTGGCAAACCCAAAAAAGTAAAAGAGGTGATTGAGTACGTGAAGGCATCGGGAGGCATCGAATACGCGAAGGAATCCATGAACCGCTACCACACCAAAGCCATTGAAGTATTGAAGGACTTGCCGGACACTAAGTACAAGCAATCCCTGCAACAAATTGTGCAGTTTACCATAGACAGAAAGAGTTAAGCGATGAAGTTGGAAAATCAATTGGCCGTAGTCACAGGAGCCAGCAAAGGCATAGGGTTGGCTACCGTGCAAGCACTGCTGGCGGCAGGATGCCAGGTGGCAGGATGGAGCAGGTCTGCTGTACAGCTGCAGCATGCCCATTTTAAAGCTTACCAGGTGGATGTGCAGGATCATACTTCAGTGGAAAAAGCCTATGCGGCCACTTGCAAAGATTTTAATAAAGAAGTAGCCATCCTCGTTAACAATGCAGGCCTTGGTTTCGAAGAACCGCTGGAAGACCTGCCCTTGGAAAAATGGCACACCATGTTTCGCACCAATGTAGATGGTATCTTTTATTGTACACGGTTGGTGTTGCCGTCCATGAAGAAGTCGGGCCAGGGTCACATTATCAATATCTCTTCTGTGGCGGGCAATACAGGTATACCTAAAATGACAGGGTATTGTGCCACCAAGTATGCGGTGAAAGGATTCTCTCAGGCGCTGTACAAAGAGGTAAGGAAGTTTGGCGTAAAGGTGACGTGCATTTACCCCGGATCCGTGCAAACCCATTTCTTCGATGACATTCCATCGGTGGAAGTTTCTGATGACATGATGCAGCCGGAAGACATCGCGTCTACCATCCTTCATTGTCTGAACTCATCAGACAATTATCATCATGTAGATATTGAAGTAAGACCGCTGAAGGGCAGGGGCTAGACCTTAGGCCTGCATTCTGCTTTTGCCCGCCTCCTGAATGGCGTATTTTTCCAATTCTTTGAAAGTAACCTCATCGAGGTGCTCGGTAGCAGGACCCGTTTCTGCGGGTTCAAAGTTGCCTTCGTTCTCCCACCACTTTTGTGCATACTCCCTGGCTTTGCTTTTGTCCACATCAAAGTAATTGATGATGGAGTCAGACACGATCCAGGGTTTGTCGATAGTGGCGTACTTGTCAAAAATCATCGACCTCATCTTGGTGCCCATGGCGTCATTCTGAAAATGAGAGACGGTGTAAGACATGGTTTCGGGCTCTGTCATGATCATGTCCCAATATTTTCTGGACTTCACCACTTGCGAAGTGGTAAGCAGGAAGCCATAACCTTTTTCCAAGGGTTCTTTGGTGATGAGACAGGATGCTTTGAATGCTTTTTTCTTCTTTCCGAATATCGTCTCGAGAAATGCCATAGTGGTAATAGGTCTTTAATTTATACCTATTAGATACTCATAAATGGCCAAATGGTTGCACCTCAAGCGTTTTTTTTGTGTGAATCGTGATTTAAAGCGTGTGAGCCGTGAATTTAGATCACATTTTATTGACCACCACCTGCTCCGCTCTTGCTTTTTTGCATGCGCTCATAGTTCTCCAGAAAATCAACCAGTCGCTCAATGGGAGGTTTTTTGGCAATGATTTTCTTTTTCTCATCCAGCACATACAAGGTAGGGGTGGAAAATGCATCGTACAGATTTTGATAGCTGCCCACTGTGCTGCGAGGGCCGTTCACCGTAATCCAGGGCATTTTCATCTCCTTGATGTAGTTTTTCATTTTGAGCATGGAAGTATCTGCGCTCACCGCATACACTTCTACGCCAAAGCGGTCTTTGTTCTTGTTATAAAAGTCTACCAGTTTGGGTGTTTCCTCCTTGCAATGGCCGCAGTCGGGATCAAAGAAGAAAAGGATGGTATATTTTTTCTTGATGTCGTACATCGAGCGCAGCACCAGATTTTGATCTTGCATGATCAGGTTTTTTGCGGTTTGTCCCACCAGACTCAGCCTGAGTTTATCGGCATGGTCTTTCAGGTTTTTCTTAATGGAGGCACTGATCCAAAAATCCATTTCACCGGAAGCAAAGTAGGTGTCGTACAACCTCACATACACCTCATCCAGTCCCATGATTTTTGGGTTTTGATAATTGAGCACAGTGTTCCACACGAGGTATTTATAGGTCTCCTGGTTGTGTTTCACCCTGGCCACGAGTGCATTGATGGCATTCATCACGGAGTCGGGCTGCGGGATAATCAGTCTTTCCAGGTACTCGGTGAGCTTTTCGGTGTACAAAGGTTTTGGTAGTCTGATCAGGGCGTCATCGGCCAGATCGAAATTGTCAAAGAAGTGTTGGCGGTAATATTTGTATTGAAAAGTGGAATCGATACTGCCATCTGCTCTTTTGGGAGGATCAGGTACTTCAATGGGTTTGGTGGCCTTGAGCATTCTGGCCGTCATGGTCTTTGGGTATTTGGCCAGCAGTTCGTTCTGATAGGCCATCACTTTTTCGTTGATTTTTTGCAGAGAGGCGCGCGCACTGGCTTTCGCTTCTTCTGAAGCGGTGCTGTCTTTCACAGTGGTGAAATAGGGAGTTGCTTCCTGATTGCGGGCCATGTTAAAGGCCATGTTCTCAAAAAATATTTTATTGTCATCATCTCCCGTCACCTTCATGTTTTTAATGTAGTCCGAGGTGCTTGTTTCCATCGTGAACTGCTGATCACCGCTGATCACCATTTCGAAGATTCTGGTTTTGTTCAATATCAGGAAGTACACACCATGAGGGAGTGCTTTGGCTCCTGTGAATTGGAAGGCGCCAATGGAGTTGACCTTGGCCGTGTCCTTCACATAAGTGCTCTCACCATAATAATAGCCCAGATAGGCCGTTGTGTCTTTTAGTCCGTTGATTTTGAAGTCTATTTTGTATCCCACCTGAGCCCAGGAAGAAATGGAAAGCACAATACCGACAATAACTACTACTATTCGCATGATTCTCTTATTAGCACGACAAATTTTACAAAATTCGTTGGTCCATACAACGGCAATTAATGGGCCAAGTTATAAATTGGTGACCGAAATAAGGATTTTTTAACACCCTACTTACAGGTTTAGGATAAATGGTACTTTAGGCTACTTTTGTGCGCGCGTAGTTCATGTCACTTCAAATTCAAAATCTTACTAAGATCTATGGACCTCAAAAGGCTGTAGATGCCATTTCGTTCTCTGTACGTGAGGGAGAGATAGTTGGATTTCTGGGTCCCAATGGAGCGGGAAAATCTACCACCATGAAAATTGCTACAGGCTATCTGCCACCTACATCGGGTGTGGTAAGGGTGGGTGGCTATGATGTGGTGGCCCATCCGCTGCGCGTGAAGAGGATGACGGGATACCTTCCGGAGCACAATCCGCTCTACCTCGATATGTTTGTGCATGAGTACCTTCACTTTGCCGGAGGCTTGTATGGCCTGAAAGGAACACCACTCAAAAAGAGGGTGGAGGAGATCATCGACCTCTGCGGACTCACGCAGGAGCAGAACAAAAAACTGGAATCGTTGTCGAAAGGATATCGTCAACGTGCCGGACTTGCGCAATCGCTGCTGCACGATCCTGAAGTGCTTATTTTGGATGAACCTACATCGGGGCTGGATCCCAATCAGATCATTGAGGTGAGAAAGGTGATCAAGGAAATCAGTCGCAATAAAACGGTGCTGTTTTCATCGCACATCATGCAGGAGGTGCAAGCCTTGTGCGATCGTGTGATCGTAATCAACAAGGGAAAGATTGTGGCCGATGATCAGCTCAGCAATTTATTGAAGAACAAAGGCGGAAGTACCTTGATTGTAGAGTTCAAGGAAGAAATCGATGTAGCGGAGTTGAGCGCCATCGAAGGCGTAGCGGAGGTGATTGCGATCACCGCCTTCAAATGCAAAGTGGTGACGCAGCAGGGTAAAGACCTGCGGGGTGAACTGTTCAAATATGCCTCAGAACGAAATCGCTCGTTGATCGAACTGAAAGTAGAGGAGTATTCTATGGAAACTATCTTTAAAGAACTTACCACTGAACACTCAAAATGATCCGGATCTTCTACAAAGAGTTGAATGGTTTTTTGAATTCGCTGATCGCGTACATCGTGATCGGTGTATTTCTGGTTGGCATAGGCATGCTGATGTGGGTTTTTCCTGAGACCGCAGTGCTGGACTACGGCTATGCCGACATGGATACGTTGTTTTCGCTGGGGCCGTATGTATTTATATTCTTAATTCCTGCCATTACCATGCGCAGCTTTGCTGAAGAAAGGAAAATGGGCACAATGGAATTTCTGCTCACCAAACCATTGACGGAGTGGAACATTATTTTGGGAAAGTTTTTTGCCGGATTTTGCCTGGTACTGGTGGCGGTGGCCCCTACATTGATTTATTATTATTCCGTGTCACTGCTGGGTGAGCCTGCGGGCAACATTGATACACCGGGTGTCATAGGCTCCTACATTGGCTTGATATTATTGGGAGGCGTCTTTTGTTCGATTGGCATTTTCGCTTCTTCCATCACACCCAATCAAATCGTTTCATTCATTACGGCTGCGTTTCTATGCCTGATCTTCTATTCAGGATTTGATTCGTTCTCCTCGTTGGTGGCCGAAGGCACGTTGGCATTACAAATCAGGCAGCTGGGTATCCTGGCGCACTATGATTCGATGAGCAGAGGATTGATTGACAGTCGTGATCTGTTTTATTTTATTTCCTTGACAGGGTTGACGTTGTTGTTGACCAAAACCGTTTTGAGTAGCAGACAGTGGTAAATTGGAAAAGTAAAAAATTAGGGGATCTCTTGTTGCTGGCCAATGGACTGGTGTTAGTACTGGTCGTCAACATGCTGGCATCCTACTTCTTTTTCCGTGTGGACCTCACTGAAGAAAAACGGTACAGCATCAAACAACCTACCGCCACTTTGCTGGAAAACCTGGATGACGATGTGTACATCGAAGTGTTTTTGGCAGGCGACCTGAATGCAGGTTTTAAACGGTTGCAGAAATCAATCGATGAATTGCTGGCGGAGTTCAGAGTGACCTCAGGCAATCGCATTCATTATTCATTTACCAATCCCGAAACAGCACTGAGCGAAAAGGCGCAAAGTGAGTTCATGAACGACCTGGTGTCCAAAGGAATCACACCTATGAACGTGATCGACAATAAGGGAGGACAACGCACTGAGAAGTTGGTGTTTCCGGGTGCAGTCATCAGCTATGGCGGATTTGAAAAAGGAGTGATGCTCTTGAAAGGCAACCGTGCCAGAAGTTCTGAAGAGGTATTGAACCAATCCATCGAAGGACTGGAGTTTGAATTGGCGAATGGAATATATGAGCTGACCAACACCAACACAAAACGCATCGGTTTGTTAACTGGTCATGGCGAACTGGATAGTCTTCAGATTGCGAGCTTCAACAACGCGCTGCTCAATCAATACAGTGTGTTTAAAGTAAACCTGCAACGCAAACAAGCCATAGAAAATTATGACTTGCTCATTATGAGCAAACCCACCCAATCGTTTAGTGAGCTGGACAAACTTAAGCTGGACCAATATGTAATGGGGGGCGGGAAGCTGCTGATCATGATGGATCGTTTGGATGCCGTCATGGACAGTGCGTCAAGGCAGGATTACTTTGCCTTTCCTTATACCCTTAATATAGAAGACCTGCTCTTTAAATATGGTGTTCGCATCAATCCCGATCTGATTCAGGATAGAATTGCTGCGCGCTATCCGGTGGTGACAGGCAAGGTGGGTAACCGGCCTCAGCTGATGCAAATGGACTGGCCGTTTTTTCCATTGATCAACCGGTATGCCAGTCATCCCATTACAAGAAACCTTGATGCTACATGGCTGAGGTTTGCCAGCAGCATCGACACCGTAAAAGCACAAGGCGTAGTGAAAACACCTTTGCTCTTTACCTCTCCAGCGTCACGCATGGTGGGTTCACCCGTAAAGGTGAGCGTGAATGATTTGAGAAACACCAATACAGATTTGTTTCAGCCGGGCTCCATACCGGTGGCTTACCTTTTGGAAGGTGAATTTACATCCTTGTACAAGGATCGATTTCTCCCTGCGGGTGGTGAAGACATCCAATTGACAGAGAAAAGCGCACCCACTAAAATCATCGTGATAGCTGATGGAGATGTGGCGCGAAATGATGTGAACCTGAGAACAGGTCAGCCGCAGCAATTGGGTTTCGATCCCATTTCACAATACACCTTTGCCAATGAAGATTTGTTGCTGAACATGGTGGCCTATCTGGTAGACGAGCAAGGACTTATCAATGCACGCAGCAAAGAAATTAAGTTAAGGCCCCTGAACAAGAGTAAGGTGGAGCAAGAAAGAACGTATTGGCAGATGGTAAACCTTGTGCTGCCTTTGATGGCACTCTTTGCATTTGGCATCATCAAAACTTATTTACGCAAACGAAAATACGCATCGCATTGAGTCAGGAGCATATAAATAAGACGCTACTGGGTTCACTGGCGGTATTGATCGTACTGGCAGCAGGTTTGTTTTTTTATGGAGGCAAGAGAGAGGATGTAGATAAGAACCTGTTTAAAGTCACCGAGTTATCCCAGGTCGACAAAGTGGTGCTGGCTTCCAATGGCAAAACGGTAGCGCTCAGTTTCAATGGCGCCAAATGGAAGGTCAATGAAAAGTATGCTGCGGATGATCAGCTTGTAACGGTATTGTTCGCCACCCTGCAACAGGTAGAGCCGAAAAGAAAGGTGTCGGGTAGGATCAGCGACTCCCTCTCCAATTACCTGCGTTCCAAAGGAGTGAAGGTTTCCTTGTTTGAAGGCGAGGAGGAGGTGAGGCGCTTTTATGCCGGAGGCAACAAGGCCAAAACAGAAGCTTACTTTTTGGATGAAGCGGAAGGTGCCTACGTAATGACGATCCCGGGTTACCGGGTGTATGTGGCTGGGGTCTTTGAGGTGGATGAAGGAGGATGGCGTGACAAGCGCGTATTTGATTTTAACTGGAGAAACTTCAAAAGACTGGAGGCGCAGTTTGCCAGTCAGCCCTCTCAAAACTTCCGCATTGAAGATCAGGGCAATGGTTTTGATTTAGCGGGATCGGCACCGTCAGATACCACACGACTCAATGATTATTTGGATGCAGTGTCTTTGCTGGTCGCCAGGCAATTTTTAACCACGGGCTCCAATCCATCCTATGACAGCCTTCTGAGGACGGAGCCGGAAGTGACCATCCGCGTGTTTGATCTTGGGGAGAACGTGCATCAACTTGAGCTTTATCGGCCAATGGAAGGCGAGGGCGAAGTATTGGGAAGAAAGGATGCCACCGATGTGGTGCTTTTTGACCTCGAACAGGTTTTGCCCGTGCTGAAAAAGCGGGAGTACTTCAAAAGATAAGGGTTGAAAATCACCAGCACGGGGGCATTAAATCTGCATTTCCAGAATTGGTTTTTCTTCCTAACTTTACCGCCATTACAACCAAAAACCACTGACTTAGATGAAGTTTATTGTCAATTCGAGCTATCTGCTCAAGCAGCTTTCTAATATTAATGGTGTAATCACCACCAACCCAGTTGTACCCATACTTGAGAATTTTCTTTTTGAGATAGAAAAAAATATACTCACAGTTACTGCTTCTGACCTTCAAACATCTATGATCACTGAGATTACGGTGGAATCGAAGGAAAAGGGAAGTATTGCCGTTCCTGCAAGGATATTGCTGGATACACTGAAGAACCTTCCCGATCAACCGGTAACGTTTTCTATTGACGAATCCACCTACAGCATTGAGATCAGCTCCGACAACGGCCGCTATAAGCTCAGTGGTGAGAACGCCACAGACTTCCCTAAGGTGCCTGCTGTGTCTAACGACTTCTCCGCAGTGTTGTCCTCGGATGTATTGGCCAGGGCGGTCAACAATACCATTTTTGCGACAAGCAGTGACGAGCTGCGTCCTGCAATGACAGGAGTATATGTGAATTTGGGTGAGAAGAACACCACCTTCGTAGCCACTGACGGCCACCGTTTGGTGCGCTATCGCAGAACAGACATTAAATCGGACAATGGCAATGCCATAATTATCCCCCGCAAAGCCTTAAATCTGCTGAAGGCGACTTTGCCTGCAGAAAACACAGAGGTAAGCATCGACTTTAACATGTCCAACGCTTTCTTCAAATTCGGCAGCATCCGCATGATTTGTCGATTGATTGACGAGCGCTTCCCGGATTACGAGAATGTAATACCTTCTCAGAATCCTATCAAAATGACCATTAGCCGTACCGATCTGCTGAGCTCTTTGAAGCGAATTGCGATCTATGCCAATAAGACCACGCACCAGGTGAGATTAAAAATCACCGGCAGCGAACTTCAGGTATCTGCCGAGGACCTGGATTTCTCCAATGAAGCCAATGAGCGGCTTTCCTGTGAACATGAGGGAGAAGACATTGAGATTGGATTTAACGCTAAATTCATCATAGAGATGTTGTCCAACCTGGATACCGATAAAATCAAACTCAACATGTCGGCTTCCAACAAGGCCGGGGTAATTCTGCCTATCGACAAAGACAAGGAAGAGGATATCCTGATGTTGGTAATGCCAGTGATGCTGAATCAATACGTTTAGCAACCCCAATTGAATCTGTTTAAAGGCGACTAGGGAAAGTCGCCTTTTTTTATGCCCTGTTTTTTTTGACGCGCGTTGCAAATCAGAAATATATCCGGTATTTTGATTAAGAATCTATGGAAAATTTTGAAACCTGGTGGAGCGCCCTTAGCCCGCTTCTAAAAATGTATTGGAGTATTGCCATACCCTTTACTGTTTTTTTCCTACTTCAATTAATTATGTCCCTCTTTGCCGGGGGTGATGCTCCGGACGATTTGCCTGATGCGGAAATAGAAAGTGATCATGGTATTTCCTTCCAATTTTTGACGGTGAAAAACCTTGTTGGTTTCTTTACGATTTTTGGATGGACAGGTATCGCGTGTTTGGATGGCGGCTTGTCCAATGGACTTTCATTGTTCATTGCTACCATTTCAGGTTTACTGATGATGTCATTGATGGCAGGGTTGTTTTATATGATGGGCAAAATGAACGTAGACGGTACCCTGAAAATGGACAAAGCGATTGGCCAGGTAGGAGAGGTTTACCTGCCCATTCAATCCAGGCGCGGAAATGTTGGGAAAGTACAAGTCAAAGTCATGGGCTCGCTGAGAACACTGGATGCGATGACCGATGATGAACAGGACCTGGCAACGGGACAAGTCATCACCGTTTCAAAAATAGTTAATGACAATATTCTTCTCGTAACCGATACCAAGCAATAAGTATGAGTATTTTCACTTTGCCCATCCTGGCCATCGTTGGTCTATTTGTTTTTATAATAATTACAACGGTATTAAGACGCTACAAACGATGCCCTTCTGATCGGGTGCTTGTAGTGTATGGAAAAGTAGGTGGTGGTTCTGCCCGATGTATACATGGAGGAGCCGCGTTCATCTGGCCAATATTTCAGGATTACGCATTTCTGGATCTCACTCCGAATTCCATTGAGGTGAACCTGACCAACGCACTAAGCAAGCAGAATATTCGTGTGGATGTTCCTTCAAGATTCACGGTAGGTATTTCTACTGAATCAGGTGTGATGGAAAATGCAGCCGAACGCCTGCTGGGTCAAAGCAAAGAAAACATTCATGATTTGGCCAAGGATATCATTTTTGGTCAGTTGAGGCTGGTTGTGGCCATGATGGAGATAGAGGAGCTCAACAGCAATCGGGATAAGTTTTTGGCCAACGTGGCATCCAATGTAGAGGCAGAATTAAAGAAGATTGGATTAAAGCTGATCAACGTTAACGTAACGGATATCAAAGATGAATCGGGTTACATTGAAGCGTTAGGTAAAGAGGCGGCTGCAAAAGCAATCAACGATGCCAAAAAGGTAGTCGCTGAAAGAAATCGAGATGGTTCGATTGGAGAAGCCAATGCACTCCAGGACCAAAGGGTACAGGTAGCAGATGCAGAAGCCATGGCAGTAGAGGGAGAGAACCTTGCCAAGATTAAAGTGGCCCAGTCGGATGCTACACGAAGACAAAGAGAAGCAGAAGCGTTAAAACTGGCTACCGCCAGCGAAAAGGTACAAACAGCCAAGGCACTCGAAGAGGCTTATGCTGCTGAACAAGAGGCAGAGGTGGCACGTGCCGAACGCGACAGGGCAACACAGAATGCCAACATCGTGGTACCTGCCATCATCAACAAAGAGAAAGTGGAAATTACTGCTGAGGCTGAAGCCGAAATGATCAGGCGCAAGGCCAAAGGAGAAGCAGATGCGATATTGTTTAAGAAACAGGCAGAAGCGCAGGGTCTCTACGAGATCTTAACCAAGCAGGCGCAGGGATTGGAACAAATTGTTAAAGCATCGGGTGACAATGCCAGAGACGCAGTATTGCTTTTAATTGTTGACAAACTGCCTGAGTTGGTTCGCTTGCAAACGGAAGCCATCCAAAATATCAAGATCGACAAGATTACTGTATGGGAAGGCGGAAGCAACGTGGATGGAAAAACCTCTACTGCCAATTTTATTTCAGGCCTTTATCAATCGGTTCCTCCGCTACAAGAGGTATTTAAAATGGCCGGAATGGAATTGCCAGAGTACTTGAAGGGAAAAACAGCTGAGGAGTTGGGGGCAATGGCCAATGAGGTAAGAACAAAACAAGATTCTGAATCTTCAGGCAAGAAGGATAAATCCAATCCACCTAAAGATTCAGAATCGTAATTTATTTCAGATCATCAAAATTGAATGATGTTTCCAGGAATTTTGTGGTAAACTTTCCGGATCTGAAGATGGCATTGTCCATCAGTTTCAGGTGGAAAGGTATCGTAGTTTTAATTCCTTCAATGACGAACTCACTCAAGGCCCGTTTCATTCTTGTAATCACTTCTTCCCTCGACTGACCAGTCACAATCAACTTGGCAATCATGGAGTCATAATTGGAAGGAATGGTATAGCCTGCGTACACATGGCTGTCTACACGCACTCCATGTCCACCGGGCAAATGAAGGTTGATGATTTTTCCGGGAGATGGTCTGAATCCGTTGGCAGGATCTTCTGCATTGATACGACACTCCATGGCAAACAAGTTAGGGTAGTAGTTGGTGCCTGAAATGGGCACGCCTGCAGCCACTTTAATTTGTTCTTTAATCAAGTCATAATCGGTAACCTCTTCGGTGATGGGATGCTCCACCTGAATACGGGTATTCATTTCCATAAAATAGAAGTCCCCGTGTTTGTCCACCAAAAATTCGATTGTTCCTGCGCCTTCGTAGTTGATGGCCTGCGCACCTTTGATGGCGGCTTGCCCCATTCTTTCGCGCAACTCCTGAGTTACAACAGGAGAGGGAGTTTCTTCAACTAGCTTTTGATGTCTGCGTTGGATAGAACAGTCACGCTCGGAGAGGTGACATACTTTACCGTATTGGTCGCCTACCACTTGTATCTCAATATGACGGGGTTCCTCTACGAACTTTTCCAGGTAAAGCCCATCATTGCCAAAGGCAGCGGCCGATTCGCGCTTGGCATCGTCCCATGCCTTCTTAAATTCAGATTCATCGTTGATGATGCGCATTCCCTTTCCGCCACCACCAGCAGTTGCCTTTACGATCACTGGGTACTTGATCTTCTTGGCAAGCTTTATGCCCTCTTCAACGGAAGACAACAAGCCATCAGAGCCGGGGATGGTAGGCACTCCTGCCTTCTTCATGGTGTCCTTGGCCGTAGACTTGTCGCCCATCAGGCGGATCATCTCAGGTGTAGGTCCAATGAACTTAATACCATACTCATGACATACAGACGAAAACTCAGCATTCTCTGATAGAAACCCGTAACCAGGGTGTATTGCATCGGCATTGGTTATTTCTGCTGCTGAGATAATGCGAGGTATATTCAGGTAAGAATCTTTGCTTGGTGCGGCACCAATACAAACAGCTTCATCTGCAAAACGCACGTGCAGGCTTTCGCGGTCAGCAGTTGAATAAACGGCCACCGTTTTAATATCCATTTCCTTGCAGGTTCTGATTACCCTTAAGGCTATCTCACCTCGATTTGCTATTAATATCTTTTTAAACACAATAGTGGGGTTATGTTAAGTACCAAAAGAAATTACTGTGGATTAAGGTAAACTTAATCAGGCTCTACCATGAAGAGTGTTTGTTCGTACTCTACAGGTGAAGCATTTTCTACCAATACCTTGACAATCGTACCGGATACTTCCGATTCAATTTCATTGAATAATTTCATGGCTTCAATGATACAAACGGTTTGCCCTTTTGTGATTTTGTCTCCAACTGACACCATAGGAGGTGTATCAGGATTTGCTGATCTGTAGAAGGTGCCGATCATCGGAGATTTGATTTCGATAAGATTACTTTTTCCGGCTGCGCTGGGAGCGGCTGCTGGTGCAGCGGGAGCAGGAGCAGGAGCTGGTGTGGGTGCAGGGCTTGGCGCTGACACCATGGCTGGAGCGGCTACCATTCCACTTGATTTCATCACCTTCTGGTCAGGCTCTCTTTTTACGTGTAGTTTTAATTCTTTGGTTTCTATGTCTACTTCATTGAGCCCGGATTGAGCGATAAAGTCAATTAGATCTCTGATTTCTGCGGTTTTCATTTCTGCTGAGTTTTGGACTGAAACTTTTTTCGGAGCTTGCTTTTGCCCTCCTTTTACTGGAGTTTTTTTTGTTGTCTTTGCCATAATTTACTTTACTCGTTCTAGATACTCACCGTTTTCGGTATTAATCTTTATGTTATCTCCTGTATTGATAAATAAAGGTACTCTTACTTCCGCGCCTGTTTCTACAGTAGCAGGTTTTAATGTGCGTGTGGCGGTGTCTCCGCTAAGTCCGGGCTCTGTGTAGGTCACATTGAGCACAACATGAGGAGGTGGCTCTGCAATGATGGGATCGGTACCATTTTCAAATGCAATGATAATGGTGACCGCTTCTTTCAGGTATTTGAAAGAATCGCCCAGCAATGCTTTGTCTAAATATATTTGCTCAAAGGTCTGATTGTCCATGCATACCAGACTGTCTCCTTCTTCATAGAGGTATTGATATTCTTTAGTTTCAACGCGAAGCAGATCCACACTTTCACCCGGGCGAAAACGGTTCTCAACGATCTTTCCAGAACGAATGTTTCTCATTTTCACCTGATAGAATGCGCGCAAGTTGCCTGGCGTGCGGTGTTGTAATTCCTCCACCTTGACTACCTCGCCATTGTATCGAATAAAATTTCCTTTACTTAAGTCAGAAACAGTTGCCATAAAAATTCAGCCTATAATTTACAAATGAATTGATTAATAACAAGTTAGATTACTTTGTGTCGTAAGACCACTTTACATAGATGGAACCCCACGTAAATCCACCACCAAATGCTGCAATAATTAAATTATCACCTTTTTTCAGTTGTTTTTCGTAGTCCCAAAGCAACAGAGGAATAGTTCCTCCGGTAGTGTTACCATAGCGCTCAATGTTCATCATTACCGCATCTTCAGAAAGCCCCATACGTGAAGCTGTTGCATCGATAATTCTTTTGTTGGCCTGATGAGGTGCCAGCCATTTGACATCTTCTGCTTTCAGGTTGTTTCGTTCCATGATTTTAGCAGCGATATCGGCCATGTTGGTTACAGCAAATTTGAATACCGCTGAACCTTCCTGATACACATAATGCTCCCGGGCATCTACCGATTCATGTGTTGCAGGTTTTAAACTACCGCCTGCTTTGATGTGCAGGTATTGTGCACCTGATCCGTCACTTTTATGTATCGAGTCAATGATACCGGTTTCGTCTTTGGAGGGTTCTAACAATACACAGCCAGCGCCATCACCAAATATGATACAGGTAGTGCGATCGGTATAATCGAGGATAGAAGACATCTTGTCTCCGCCAATCACGATTACTTTTTTGCACATCCCTGATTCAATGTATTTGGCGCCGGTAGTTAAAGAGTAAATGAATCCAGAACAGGCAGCGCTGATGTCATAGCTGAATGCATTGGTGGCACCCACTTGAGCTGCAACCAGGTTGGCGGCAGCCGGAAAAGGCATGTCAGGAGTAATGGTGGCAAAGATGATGAGGTCTATCTCCTTCGGATCGGTATTGGTTTTGGCCAACAAATCTTTTACGGCCATGGCACCCATATAGGATACACCCAGATTTGAATCTTTAAGGATTCTGCGCTCCTTAATTCCTGTTCGTGAGGTAATCCAATCATCACTGGTTTCAACCATTGTCTCCAGCTCTTTGTTGGTGAGAATGTAGTCGGGAACGTAGCCTCCAACTCCTGTAATAGCTGCTTTGATTTTGCTCATTGGTTTTTGGGTTGCGGTATTTGCCCTGGTTTTAAAAAAACAAATGCCCGATTGCGTTAACCGAGCATCTGTTTATTACATTTTTATTTATTCTTTTCAGTTGAATACAACTTAAAGATAAGGCAAAACCTTTTGAAAATAAGGCGATTCATGACTTAAGCCAACACCTCTTTCTCCATTACTACATTGCCTTTGTAGTAGAGTTTACCTTCCAGCCAAAAGGCACGGTGAGGTAAGTGATGCTCGCCTGTAGTAGGGCAGATTGTAAATTGTTTGGGTTCTGCTTTATAATGTGTTCTTCTTTTATCTCTTCTGGTTTTGGAGATTTTTCGTTTTGGATGTGCCATGCCTAAATTGTTTTTACTTTAATTTTTTTAACTTTTCCCATATCGGATCTACTTCATCGTCACTGGCTTCTTCTTCCACTTCAGAGCTGTAGACCATTTTACCTTCATCGTCTTCTTCGTCTTCGTCTTTGAACCTGGGATGCAGTCTTTTCATCGGAATTGCCAGTCCGATAAATTCATAAATCAATTGTCCCAGATCAAGACTGGTGCGTTCCCTGCTGATGAGAATGATCTCGTCAGTCAGTTCTTTGTCTTCTTCTCCATACTTGAATAATATTTTCTTCTCCTCATGGATTGGGAAGTCAAATTCTTCAAGGCTTCGATCGCACGTCAACTTTACTGTGCCTTCAATTTTAAAATCAGCTTCAATGAACGTTTCGTGCTTATCCAACACGACTTCTACGCTGAATCGACCCCCTGGGAGAAAACCTTGCCCATATGCCTGCAAAAACTCGTCACCAAGCGAAAAGCTGAAGTGATGGGCCTTTAATTCAAGCCCTACGATGTTAATGCGAAGCTGTTTCACCCTTTTGGGGTCTTAAAATTAGCGGGCAAATTTATGAGGTTTTACCGGATTTTCCCCCTTTGAATTTGATTTTCTTGATGCACTGCCTTCCTTTTCAGGGGTGGATACATGCCTAGTTATACAAATTCATTAAAAATACGGGTTTTTAGTTGCTCTTTGGTCACGCTATCGCGTTCGGTCACAATAAAATCGACTACATTTTTCTTGAATCCCAGTTTGATGGCGATGCCGCGGCAAAAGATGAGTTCGCTCTCAAAAAGCTTTTGATCCGCAAAAATCAGCTCTATACACCCCATCAGGTATTGGAATTTCTGGTCGTTGGAAAGTGCCCCTAATGATCCGATGGGCTCAGGGTTTCGGATCAGGTCATTTACCATGTCCTCAGGAAAATTGCGTTCCCTGGCAATCTTAAAAATCATCTCCCGCTCCACTTTTGCAAAGTGTTTGTCTGCTTCGGCCAACTGAATGAGGATATTAAGCTGCTTTTTGGTTACGATGTCCATGTTTTTTCTTTCTTAAAACTAAGGATTATTAGTGGTCAGAATAAAGATGTCAATCCAGACATCTTACATGTGACGGCTTTTGTCAGTTTTCCGCCAATTGCATCATACGATGCTTTACAATGTCAGCTGCCAGATAAATGGCTTGACGCATTGAGCTCTCATCAGCCAGGTTTTTGCCTGCAATATTGTAGGCGGTACCGTGGTCAGGTGAGGTTCGGATTACAGGCAAGCCAGCAGTGAAATTGACACCTGTCTCAAAAGCCAGGGCTTTGAAGGGGATTAGTCCCTGATCGTGATACATGGCGATAATACCATCGTACTTTTTGTGCTGTGCGGCAGCAAAAAAGCCATCTGCAGGAAAAGGCCCAAAAATGAGCTTCCCTTTGTTTTTCAGGTCCGTAATTACGGGTTTGATGATGTTGACTTCTTCATCACCAATAAGTCCTTCATCTCCGGCATGGGGATTAAGGCCTAAAACGGCAATCCTTGGCTTGCTGATGTTAAAATCATTTTTGAGGGAAAGTTCCAGCAATCTGATCTTCAACTCCACCCTTTCTTTGCTGATCAATGCGGGTACTTCTTTTAAAGGCACATGCTCCGTTACCAAACCTACACGCAAATCCTGACCTGTCATCAGCATCAGACTTTCGGTGGCTTTAAACTCCTGCGTAAGGTATTCGGTGTGGCCCGTAAATGGGAATGCCTCTCCGTGTATGGTGTTTTTATCAATGGGTCCGGTTACAAATGCATCGATCAATCCTGTTTTTACCTCCTCAACCGCTTTTTGCAACGACATCAAGGCTCCCTTTGCAGTTTCCACCGAGGGTTTACCTGGATTAATTTCAATCACATCATCCCAGCAATTGACCACATTGATGGTTTTTGGAAAAAATTGTCCCGGACTTTTTACCTGACTGTAATTGAACTCCTCCAGGTTCATTTGCTTTCTATAAAAAGAAAGCACGCGACTCGATCCATATACAACGGGGGTGACCATTTGAAGAATGCGGTTGTCTGCCAGGGCTTTGATAATGACTTCGGGGCCAATACCGTTGAGGTCTCCAAGCGTTATTCCTATTTTCGGTTTCTCCTGATGTTTGTTCATCTCTTAGCGGAATTGAAAGTATATCCGCAATTTAAGTTAATTTTCAAGGGATTTTAATAAACGAATGGTAAGACCAAAAAAATCCCTCGGTCAACATTTCCTCAAAGATCAGAATATCGCGCAGCGAATTGTTGAAGCATTGGAAGTTGAGAAGGGGAAACAAGTCATCGAAATAGGACCTGGCACGGGCGTGCTTACACAATACTTGTTACAAAAGGGCATTGATTTAAAAGTAGCAGAGATTGATCGCGATTCCGTTGCCTACCTCAAAGAGCACTTTCCTGTACTTGAAGGAAAAATAATTGAAGGTGATGTGCTCAGGATGGACTGGAATACCCTGTCGGATCGAAATTTTGACGTGATTGGTAATTTTCCTTATAACATCTCATCGCAGATTTTTTTTAAAATTCTGGATCATCGCAACCAGGTGGATCAAGTGGTGTGTATGTTGCAAAAGGAGGTGGCCGAAAGAATTGCATCGCCAAAAGGGAATAAAGTATATGGTATCTTAAGTGTATTGCTTCAGGCTTATTATGATATCGAGCTTTTGTTTAAAGTGCCGCCCGGAGTTTTTTTTCCTCCACCCAAAGTAATGTCTGCAGTGATTCGCCTCAAAAGGAATACTACCAGACAATTGGATTGTGATGAAGCACAATTCAAAGCCATCGTCAAACAAGGATTTCAAAACAGGCGCAAAACGTTGCGCAACGCATTGAAAAGGCTAAATTTGCCACCCTCGATTTCGTCAATGAAGCTGCTTGACTTGAGAGCAGAACAATTATCAGTTGCCGATTTTGTTTTTTTAACACAACAAATAGAAAAGTCGGATGATTGAGTCTGTATCATTTGGTTTAACTAAGGAATTTCGCGATCGTTTTCAGCAAGCATTGGATGAACGCGACTCTGGATTTATTCAGCAAAATCTATCCGGTGTCAATGCAGCGGACATTACAACTTTGTTGTATGAGTTTAATGCTGTAGAATCTAAGTACGTATTGGATTTGATGCCCTTGGAAATACGGGCGGAAATTATTACTGATCTTGACAGTGATAATCGTCTCTCTTTCCTGAAGGTTTATCAGCCTGATGAACTCATCCAGATCATCAACCTGCTTGATTCAGATGATGCAGCCGATATTCTGAACGAACTTCCTATTAAATTAAGAGAAGAGGTTTTGGCTGGGTTGGATGGGGTGCTGCGCTCTCAGGTAATTGATCTTTTGCGCTATGATGAAAATGTAGCGGGAGGTTTGATGGCGAAAGAGCTCATCACAGCGCGTGTCAGCTGGACGGTGGTGCAATGCATTGAGGAAATTCGTAAGCAGATAGAGCACGTCTCCAAGTTTTATGCAGTTTATGTTGTGGACGACCAAAATAAATTGCTGGGTAGGGTGGCGCTTCAGCAACTCATCCTCACGGACTCGAGTACTTTGGTAAAAGACATATACGATCCGGAAATAATTTCAGTGGAAACACACCTGGAAGATACCGAAGTGGCAAGTGTAATGCGCAAGTACGACATGGAAAGTATACCTGTAGTGAATGTGTATGGTCAGTTGGTAGGAAGAATAACCATTGATGATGTGGTGGACGTAATCACCGAACAAGCGGAAGAAGAACGGCAGCTTATGTCGGGAATCAGTGAAGACGTGGAGGAAGATGACAGTATCTGGCGCCTGACTCGTGCACGTTTACCCTGGCTTGTCATTGGTATAATAGGAGGTTTAATAAGTGTTCAGTTCATTGGAATTTTTGAAGCTGACCTTTTGCGCATCACTGCCATCGCATTTTTTATTCCCTTGATTCAGGCAACCGGTGGTAATGTAGGCATTCAATCCTCCTCCATTGTGGTACAAAGCCTCGCCAACCCGGGATTTGTCGAAGAAGGGCTATGGGGTAGGTTGGCCAAGGTTTTTACAGTTGCCATCTTAAATGGACTGTTGCTTTCGTTGATCGTATTGGCGGCCAATCTATTGATAGGAGGAGGGGATGAGCGACTTTCCGTAATAGTATCGATAGCACTGTTTGCCGTAGTACTGGCTGCTTCATTGGTTGGTACGGTTACCCCATTGGTTTTGAATAAGTTTGGGTTCAATCCAGCACTGGCATCTGGCCCATTTATTACCACCATTAATGACCTTCTTGGGTTGGGTATCTATTTTCTTACCATCCATTTGATTCTGTAGTGGATGATTGGCATGGTCAGGTCCATCGTGACAACCGCCATGTCATGTAATATTGTTTACAAAAATGAAGAATGCGCTATATTGAATTCCTCTATTTTTGCTTTAGATTGACGGGTTAAAAAAGGAATGTCGGAATGTCCATCGGAGAAAAAATATTACAGAAGTCTCAGGAAATTTATAACAACGTAGTTGAAAAGCCCCTCTTAACTTCTGCGATCGTTCTTTTTTTAATTTCACTAATCGTCCTGTCATTTAGCTTAAAGTATTATCTCAACGACTTTGACGCTTTCTGGCCTCAGATACTTGCTGAAGCGCACGGAATGATTTTCGACATTGCCGTGATAGGTATTCTGTTGTTCTGGCTCAATCAAAATGGAGAAACAAGACAACGAATCAGAACTTACAAAGATGAAATTGATGACTTTCGTTTGTGGGAGTCGGATGAAGCCGCGTTTCGAACTGTGGGTAATCTGAAAAGGTTGAACCGCCATGGTATCAATGAAATAAATCTTGTGAACTGTTATTTGGCGCGTACCAACTTAAACTACGTTAACCTAAAAGGCTCCAACCTCAACTCCGCCAATATTTCTAATTCCTCTCTGATCGAATCGAACCTGGAGAATACCCGCCTGAATCAAACCAATTTGGAAAACAGTAATTTGAATCAGGTCAACCTTCGTGGTGCTTATGCCAGTGGATCCAATTTTAATGATGCTTTTTTAATCAAAGCACAATTGGAAGGGGCATTTCTCATCAAAACCAGTTTTAGAAATGCTTTTTTAATGGAGGCCAACTTGCAAAACAGTTACCTGATGGGAGCCGACTTTGAAAACGCAAGTTTGTATAAAGCAGACCTACGCGGAGTAAAAGGACTTACGGTAGATCAACTGGCCAAAGCAAAGACGCTGTACCTGGCCAAGTTTGATGATGCCTTTTTTGATGAAATTAAAATGAATATTCCTGAATTAATTGGCAGCTGATAAGGGAATCTGAATGATTTGATTTAGTGGAATAAACAGTTACTTTTGTAAAGAAGGATATGACAACGGTTTCCGCCATGAAGCCGTTGTTTCTTTTTTTCACAGACACCCAAGAAACAGGAGAGAAAAAAACAAGTTGATTATGAGTGCGAAGATTTCTTATTACACCAAAGAAGGACTGGAGAAGCTGAAGAATGAATTGAACCTTTTAAAAACAAAAGGCAGAGCAGATATTGCCAAGCAAATTGCGGAGGCAAGGGATAAAGGTGATCTTAGTGAAAATGCAGAATACGATGCTGCCAAAGATGCGCAAGGTCATCTTGAAGCACGTATAGCACAATTGGAAGAGTCTGTAGGGAATGCCCGTGAAATAGATGAAAGCAAACTCGATACATCCAGCGTATCGATCCTTTCCAAAGTGACGATCAAGAACAAAAAGAATGGTGCTTCTTTCACCTACACCCTGGTATCGGAAGAAGAGGCAGACTTAAAACTAAGTAAGATTTCAACTCAATCACCCATCGGTAAAGGACTGCTGGGCAAGAAGGTTGGAGAAAGCGCTAAAATAAAAACGCCTGCCGGAGAAATCGAATTCGAAATCAAGAAGATAGAAATATAATTTTTTGTAGCATGGGCAGTTTGTTTACAAAAATCATCAATAGGGAAATACCAGGTCACATTGTAGCGGAAGATGAGCAATTCATCGCCTTTCTGGATATTATGCCATTGGTAAGCGGACATACTTTGGTGGTGCCAAAAAAGGAAATTGACTACATTTTTGATCATGATGACGATACCCTGCAGCGAATGATGGTGTTTGCCAAGAAGGTGGCAGGTGCGATTAAGAAAACCATAGCATGCAAACGGGTAGGGATTGCAGTGATAGGATTGGAAGTGCCACATACCCATATGCATTTGGTGCCTTTGAATACCATGGATGATATTAATTTTACGCGTCCTAAACTGAAGCCTTCTTCAGAAGAACTGGCTGCAACGGCCAAACGAATTCAAGAGGGTTTTTCAAAATAACCAGTTAATGATTGAAATCATCAAGCCTACACTTCTGCTGGATAAGCAAAAGTGCATAGGAAATATTGATCGCATAGTAAATAAAGCAAATCGCAGTAAGGTCAAATTGAGACCACATTTTAAAACCCATCAGTCCATTGAGATAGGGAAGTGGTTCAGAGAGCGAGGTGTTCAAAGTTGTACCGTCTCTTCATTTGAAATGGCAGCATACTTTGCAAATGACAATTGGGAAGATATTACGGTTGCCTTTCCGTTAAATTATTTGCAGGCTGACATCATCAATAACCTGGCTCAGAAGATCAAACTCAATGTGCTGCTCACCGTACCTGATGTACTCCCTGAGCTTTTGAAAAAATTAAAATATGGCATTGGGGTTTTTATAGAAGTGGATACTGGGTATCACCGCACGGGTATCGATCCGTCAGACACAAAGACATTGGATAAGATCATCGAAGAGGTTGAATCGTCCTCGCTGACAACGCTGGAGGGTTTTCTCAGTCATGCAGGGCACACCTACAAGTGCAGGGAGAAATCAGAAGTGGAAGCCATTCACCATCACGAGGTGAAGTTGATGAATGAATTGAGAGACAAATACAAAACCCAATTCCCTGAATTGAAATTGTCTGTGGGAGACACACCTTCGGCCAGTATGCTGGAAAGCTTTTCCGGAGTAGATGAAATTCGCGTTGGCAATCTCGTTTTTTATGATCTTGTACAACAGCGAGTAGGTTCATGTACTATGGATCAGATTGCTGTTGCAATGGCGTGCCCGGTGGTGGCCAGCTATCCTCACCGAAATGAAATCATTATTTATGGTGGTGGCGTTCATTTCTCCAAAGATGGGTTAACACTGCCGGGAGGAGAAGTGAGTTATGGCACCGTTGTAAGACTCAATCAAGAAGGGTGGGAATTACCTCCAACCTCCATGTTTGTAAAATCGTTGTCGCAGGAGCATGGAATAATACACGCTCCCTCCAAAATGGCTGAAACGATCAAGCCAGGTGATGTGCTGGGTATTCTCCCTGTACATGCTTGCCTTACTGCAGATGCCATGGGTGGGTATGTCACCTTAGCAGGTGAAAAAATAGAAAGGTTGAATTAATCTTCAATAAAATCGATGTCCACATCCAGTGGATAGCGCATCAGATGCTCCAGCGCTTCAGGTACAGTCATGCCCTCAAAAAGCACTTTGTACAATCGGTCAGTAATGGGAGCCCTTACTTTATAATAATCGGCACATTTCTTCACAATCTTGATGGTATTTACTCCTTCAGCCACCTCATGCATGTCGCCTAAAATTTGATCAAGGGTTTCTCCTTTGGCGAGGCGATAGCCCACTGTGAAGTTTCTACTCATAGGACTGTTGCAGGTAGTCACCAGATCGCCAATACCGGCAAGACCAAGAAATGCCTTGGTATTACCCCCCAGGGCCCTGCCCAGATAGATCATCTCTACTGCCCCACGGCTGATGAGCAGTCCTTTGGCGTTCTCCCCATGTCCTAATCCGCTTAATGCTCCGGAAGCAATGGCAATAATGTTTTTTAAGACTCCTGCCATTTCTACACCCACCAGATCATTATTTCCATAAACCTGAAAGCGGTCGTTGCGCAAAAGCTTTTTTCCTATTTGAATCACTTCTTGAAAAGGGCTGGCTACTACGGTAGCACTGGGTTGGCGTTGAGCCAGTTCCTTGGATAGGTTAGGTCCTGCCAGGCATCCCACTCTTACCACCACGCTTTCCTCTTTGATTACCTCGCTCATCGTCTTTACCTGCTCCCGACTGAGTAGTTTCATGGTCTCCAGGGTTTCACCTTCAGGCAGCTTGATATCAAAACCTTTGGTACCGTGGATCATAATGTGATAAGGATGAAGATAAGGAGAAAGGTTCATCATCATTTCACGAAAGTGGGCAGAGGGTACTATAGGAAAAAGAATGTCGCATTGACTGGCCAGGTAGGCCATATCATTGGTGGCGGTAACCTGCTCATTAAAAACGTGCCCTCGGTTTTCCCGCTTCTCTTGAATGTGCTGCACCACCTTGGCATCACGTGCGTAAAGCAGCACTTTGGTTTGGTAGGATAAGATGTTGGCAATGGCCGAGCCGAAATTTCCTGCACCTATTACTCCAACAGGCTTATCAGATAAATTTCTCAAGGTCATAACCTGTCATTCGATTGTGGTAGTAGTAAAGCACAGTAAGATCGTGGGTGATGATGTTCCCTTTTTTATTTTTCAAAAGTGGACGCTTCAAGTGGAAAGTTCCCACATTGTCAAGTCCGTGCTTAATGACCTCATCTGCCTTGCCTTTAAAATGTGTAGCAAAGTTGATTTTGTTTTCGTCCTTTAACCGGTAGATTTCTTTTCTTACTCTTTTAAATGTCTCTTTAAATTCTTGGTATTCTATTTCAAGATCTTCTTCTGGCAATCGAAGAATACTAAACAGGTCAAGCTTAGGGAATTTTCTCATCCACATTTCAAAGGCCACAAAAGCCACCAGGTGACTTGCAAATGCCCTGTTGATGCGATGGTACTCCTTTACAATCTTGTTGCCAAGCATTCGGGTGTACTCATCTTCGCGTTGTAAGTCCACACCTACTTTGCCATTGGAGACAAAGTAATCACGCGTATCAATGATGCGGCCCTGTGCATCAAGGCTATTGCCTTCATTGTCCACATAATTACCCATTACGTCCAGGCAAGGCCCGATGGATACTGAAATGTTGGAGCCTTTGGTAAAGAACTTGAACATGAACTTAAGCAGCTGCATGCTACCATAGTTATCTTGCTCGGGAAAATATCGATCCTGACCTTTTACATGAAGGTAATCTTCTATCAGATCAGGTGCCTCCAGAACAAAGTGATAATTCAAAGTAACTGGAACGACAAAGATCTTTCTTACTTCTGCTCCCTGTTCGGGGTTGTCGAGATAGAGATTGCGCTGTGCCTCTATCGATGTGCTAAGCAAACCCAGGCGAAGTCTCGTTTCAATTGCACCTGACCGTGAACGCGTGCCTCCCGGGAAAAAAAGACTATGAGCCCCCTTTTGAAGGGCGATGTTGGAATACATTTTCAGTGTCTCCAGGTAGGGCAGGTTCTTTTTTCTGCGATCTACCTTATAAGCCCCAAGGCTGTTCATGAAGTAGGCGATGATTTTGATGTTGAACAGGTTCAATCCTGCCCCATAAAGAAAGGCGGGGAGTCCCAATGAATGGATCACCCATCCGATCAATACAGAGTCCAGATTGCTGAAGTGGGTAGGCACCATTACAACAGTACCCTTCTTGGCCAGCTTCCGGAGCATTTTTACTTTTCCAACGATATGAATCTTGTCTCTAAGCGCGTATTTGCTTCTGAAGAAGCCACCAAACTTTTTTATTCGCGCTCCGTTGAGCAAACGCCTGAATCCAAATTTGATAACACCTCTGGCGAATTTATAAGAGCTGGGTTTAAAGCTTCCCGCAATTTCATTGGCGTAGCGTTCTGTTATTCGCTTTAATATTTCATCTTCCTTTTTGGTTGTACCCGCTTCTCCCTTGCTGCTCAGTTCTACCAAATCATTTTTTATACTCGACCAAAACTCACTTTCATCCGGAGGGTCAACCCGCCACTTATTTCGCTTTAAACGATTTTGCTCGCGGTATACAGTGGCCTCCAACTCATCAATGAGCTGCTTTCTTGTGGGCCTTAATTCTTTTATCCGGATAATGGACTTCTGAGTAACTTCATCCAGAAACTCCTTCCGATTTTTGCTGAGCTGATAAACAGGCCAATTAGGTATCCCGTCAAGGATCGGTTCGTATCCTATGTTTTTATTCTTCTTTTCAACAATCTCCATCAACTATCAGAACAGGTGAACCCCAAAGATAAACCAGATTAAGGATTAGACTAAAATACCAAAGATTAAAAAAGGCAAATTCCTGAAATACAACCTTTTATAGTCGTTTGGCCTCGTTAAATTTTTTCCAGCGCCTGAGCTAGCGATCGCGCCATTTCATCAAAGCGCGCCATGGTTTGATCTATGAACTCATCAGTTACAATTTTGTTCAAGTCTTCCTCTGATGCCAGGTCATATTCAGGAATTTTAAAAGTTTGTTCGAAGGGGCCAGCCTCCAGTTTGATCAGGTACCGATTGTTCCAATGGAAAAATGTAATGTTACATTTTTCGTGGGCTATATTTCCAATCACTCTCATGGTCGAGGGGTTAAATCAAGGTTTGTACGATGCGGATGATACCTTTATAGTGGCTTACCCTTAACAGACTAGTGGCCAAAGCTTCACTTTCTGTCGATCAACACAAAAAATTGTTCATAATAATATAAAAAAATAGGTTGTTTGTGCGTTTTAGGCAGGACAAGTTGCGGTATTTTGGGATTGTTGTAACCTATTCTCCCGCATTATTGTTGTAAATTTATTGCGATTTTGACTGCATGCGTGTGACGAATAAAAAATCCTTTTTCTTCATTTTCTTCCTTGTAATTGGTGCCGTGTTTTTCTCTACGAAAGCAAGTGCAACCCACCTGCGAGCAGGAGAAATTACGGTGAGAAGGTTAAGCTGTACCAGCCTAACCTTCAGGATCACTATTACGGTCTATACCAACACAGGTTCAGATATAAAATTTGGTGAAGGTTTGCTCGATTATGGTGATGGTAGTCAACCCCACGTGACTCCGATTGTAGAAAATACCTTGAGACCCGACCTTGGTCCTGAAGTGGCCACAGTGAGCTACTCCATCAATCACACCTACAGCGGACCTGGAAAATACACCATCAGCTACCTGGAGCCCAACCGAAATGCCGGCATATTAAACATGGTCAATTCCGTAGAAACACGTTTCTACCTGGAAACCGTCATCAACATCGATCCCTTTTTAGGATGTAGCAATTCACCATTGCTATTGGTGCCTCCTATCGACAAAGCTTGCACAGGTGCTGCCTGGTTTCACAACCCCGGGGCTTACGATCCTGACGGAGACAGTATCTCTTTTGAATTTGCCATTCCCAAGAAAGAAAAAGGTCAATTTGTAAATGGGTACCGCGATCCTAATGCACAGGAGTTTTATGCACTTACGGGTATTAACTATTCCACAGCCAATGAAACTCAAACAGGGCCACCCACTTTTACCATTAATGCAAAGACCGGAACGATAGAATGGAATGCGCCTGGTGCACCGGGCGAGTATAACATTGCCTTCCTCATTAAAGAGTGGAGGAAAATTCAGGGAGCATGGATTCTGTTGGGTTATGTAACGCGTGACATGCAGATCATTGTGGAAGATTGTGACAACCAGCGGCCAGAACTGGAAGTGCCCGAAGACATTTGTGTGGAAGCGGGAACGTTGATCACTGAAGAAATTCTTGGCTTTGACCCGGATTTGGACAGCGTTAAAATAGAAGCATTCTCACAATTATTCGGCATCTCACCTTCCCCCGCCACCTATACACCTAATCCTCCTAAATTTCAGAGTACCAAAGCCGGCAACCAAGCCAAGCTTATCTTCAATTGGCAGACCCAATGCGCACACATCAAGGATCAGCCGTATCAGGTGGTGTTTAAGATTTCGGATAAAAATATCCCCAGTCTTGTCTCTTTTAAAACATGGAACATTAAGGTGGTAGGACCTCCGCCAACGTGGGTAAACGCGACCGTGGACCTGGGCAATAGGGCTACCGATTTGGTATGGGACAGTTATGCGTGTACCAACGCACAAAAAATTGAAGTCTGGAGGAGGGTAGATTCATTCACATTTACACCGCCCGAGTGTGTCACAGGAATGCCAGATTTCCTCGGTTATACCAAGATCGCTGACGTACCCGCAACGGCTACCACCTATCGCGACAGCAATGGAGGCAAAGGACTGGCACCTGGTGCAGCCTATTGTTACAGGTTGGTGGCAGTATTCCCTTTTCCGGGTGGTGGCGAAAGTTATGTTTCTGATGAAATATGCATTCCCCCCATTTTAGCAGATGCACCGGTTATTACGAAGGTAACTGTGGATAAAACCTCCAATACGGATGGACAGATCACCATCAAGTGGCGCTCGCCTTTCGATGTGGATAAGGTTCAGTTTCCACCACCCTATACTTTTGAAGTATTAAGGGCACAAGGGTTTAGTAGTCAATTGCAAATTCTGAAGCCACATCCGGGTCGCCTCACCGATTCTACTTATGTAGACTCAGGAATTAACACGGAAGAGATTGTTTACAACTACCGCATTATCGCATTTGATGCCAACAACACGCGCGTAGATACTTCTGCAACAGCTTCTTCCGTAAGGCTGGAGGCAGGTTCTGAATTCGAACAGATATCACTTGCCTGGGCTGCGGATGTGCCCTGGAGTAATAAAACACAGGATTACCCCATGCATTTGATATACAGAGGGCCTATGGGGTCTACAGAAAGTCAGTTGGTGTTGATCGATAGTGTCAACGTAAATGAAAAACAATTCAGCTATGTAGATGCAGGTCAGTTTAATGGTGTTCCGCTGGACAATACACAAACCTATTGCTATAGGGTACTGACCAGGGGTGCCTATGGAAATCCTGAAATAGAGGAGCCACTATTGAATTTTTCGCAGATCATTTGTGCCCAGCCCAATGACAACGAACCTCCCTGCGTACCCACATTAGAAATCATTGCCAATAACTGTGATGAGTTTTTTAATTCCAATTCATGTGACCCTAAAACATTTTCCAATACACTACAATGGAGAAGGCCGGACGATCCGGTTTGCCGTGCCGACATTCGCAGTTACAACATTTATATTGCTAACAGAGTAGGCGATCCTTTTGAACCCTATGCCACCAATGTGAGGGACACTTTTTTCATCGACACTAATCTTCCATCTTTTGCACGCTGTTATAAAATCACAGCGGTAGACCGATCTGGAAATGAAAGTGAAATGAGCGAACAGTTTTGTTTTGACAATTGTCCTTACTATGAATTGCCCAACGTATTTTCTCCCAATGGTGATTGCTACAATGCCAACTTCTCTGCCTTTGGCGATGTAAAACTGGATGAAAATTCTTTTGATCCCTGCGGATCGAAAAGAGATATTCTGGATGTAAGAAAAAAATGTGCTCGCTTTGTAGAAAAAGTAAGCTTCACTGTTTTCGACAGATGGGGTAAGGAGTTATACACTTACGAATCAGGGGGCGAACGCAGTATCTTGATCAATTGGGATGGAAAAAATAATTCAGGAGTAGAGGTGCCTGGAGGTGTTTATTTCTATTCGGCTGAAGTTGTATTTGATGTGGTGGATCCATCTCAAAAGAACAAAACCTATAAAGGGTGGGTGCACCTCCTGCGATAGTGAAGGCTGTCGTATTGTTTGACGGTGTGTGCAACCTTTGCAACGGGTCTGTTCAATTCATCATCAAACGAGATCTCACTAATACATTTCATTTTGCTGCATTGCAATCTGGGTATGGCCAGACACAACTTAAACGCTTGGGTATCCCTCCCAAAGCATTGCAAAGTATCGTGCTGATTCGGGACGACAAGTTCTATCAGCGCAGCAATGCCGTGCTGGAAATCTGTTGGATGTTGGGCGGCTTTTGGAGATGGCTGTATGTGTTTAAAATAATTCCTTTTTTTGTCCGCGATTGGATTTACAACATCGTTGCCAACAACCGTTACAAATGGTTTGGCAGGCAGGACCAATGTATGATTCCCACCCCTGCACTCAAAGCGCGTTTCTTGGATTGATCTCTGCTTTCCTTATTTTTGAAATTATATGCGCCTGAGTGAGGCGTTGATAAAGAAATAAAAAACAGAGATATGAAAGCGTATATTTTTCCAGGACAAGGGGCACAGTTTGTAGGCATGGGAAAGGAACTGTATGAAAACCCGTCAGTCAAAAATATTTTCGATGATGCCAACAAGATTCTTGGGTTCAATATCACCGATATCATGTTCGGTGGCACAGCTGATGAATTGAAGCAGACCAAAGTAACACAGCCCGCCATCTTTATTCATTCTGTAGCCATTGTAAAAGCAGCGGCAACATTTACTCCTGATATGGTGGCAGGTCACTCTTTGGGTGAGTTTTCTGCGTTGGTGGCCAATCAAACGCTTTCTTTTGAAGATGGTCTTAAGTTGGTATCCAAAAGAGCAATGGCCATGCAGCGGGCCTGTGAAATCAACCCGTCAACCATGGCAGCCATTTTGGGCCTGGATGACAAAGTGGTGGAGGAAGTCTGTGCCAGCATCGATGAAGTAGTGGTTGCGGCCAATTACAATTGTCCCGGACAACTGGTGATATCCGGCTCGATAAAAGGAATAGAGATCGCGTGTGAAAAACTAAAGGCTGCTGGTGCCAAAAGGGCACTTCCATTGCAAGTAGGAGGTGCATTTCACTCCCCGCTGATGGAGCCGGCCAGGGAAGAGCTGGCTGCCGCCATTGAGCAAACCCATTTTAACCAACCCATTTGCCCGGTATATCAGAATGTAAATGCGATGCCCTCCTCGGATGTCGCCACCATCAAGCAAAATTTAAATGATCAGCTGACAGCCCCCGTTCGTTTCACACAATCCGTTCAAAATATGGTGAAAGATGGAGCTACCACTTTTATAGAATGTGGACCCGGCAAGGTATTGCAAGGCTTAGTAAAGAAAATAGCACCGGAGGTGGAAGCGATGAGCCTTTAAAGTAGGCATCGGGGAAACTATTTAACTACATTCACATAGGGCCATACTTCCAATTGATCGGGACAGGATGCCAGCAATTGTTCAATGGTTTTATGCAATACCGGGTGCAACAATTGGGGTGCAATCTCCTGTAGGGGCAGAAGCGTAAACCTTCTTTCGGGAATACCTGGATGAGGAATGGTTAATTTTTCGGTGTTGACTACCACATCATCATAAAAAAGGATATCCAGGTCGATAATGCGCTCCCCCCATTTTACCTTTCTGGTTCTGCCTAGCGCACCTTCTATCCAAAGCAATGTGTCCATCAGTGAAAGCGGGTCAAGATGAGTTTCTAACATGACCACCTGATTGAGGAAGTCAGGTTGGTCTTCTTTGCCCCAGGCTGCTGTTTCATAGATTCCTGAAGATTGCAGGATAGTGCCCACTTTTTCGCCCAAATGTCCGCGTGCCATGGTGAGGTTGATTTCGCGGTCGCCAAGGTTGGTGCCCAACAAGAGATAAACGGTATTCATCATGATAATCCTCGAAATATAATCCACAAAACGATAACCAGCCCAATCCATTGCCGATTACTGAATCAGTTTAAGTAATTTTGCAGTCCAAAAACTGTAATTATGGGATTTTTCAAAAGTTTCTTTGCTTCATGTCTGGGCTCCATCGTGGCCATTGCCGTTGTCATTTTCCTGAGTATTCTGATTTTTTCTGCTATCGTTTCCAGCGAGAGCACAGTTGCTATTGATGACAATACGGTGTTGTATCTAGACCTTGATGCCCCCATAATGGAGCAGGCGGTAGAAGATCCGCTAGCTCAACTCATCCCTGGCGGGCAGCAGGCCATTGGGTTACTGCAGTTGAAAGATGCCATCGCTTATGCAAAGGGCGATCCCAAGATCAAGGGAATTTATCTCAACGCGAGTTTCCTTTCGGCAGGCATAGCCAGCGTAGAGGAAATAAGGCAATCCCTTCTCGAGTTTAAACAATCAGGTAAGTGGGTAGTGGCTTATGCACCAGCTTATACTGAAAGTGCTTACTATTTGGCCAGTGTGGCAGACAAAATATACATGAACCCGGCAGGGCAATTGGAGTTGAATGGATTGGCCATTGAAGTAATGTTTTACAAAGGACTACTGGACAAGCTGGAAATCAAACCTCAGGTATTCAGGGTAGGGGATTTCAAAAGTGCGGTTGAACCTTTTGTTCGGGAAAACCTAAGCGAGGAAAATCGCATGCAGTTAAACGAATTGATTAATGGCATTTATGACGAAATGCTGGAGCAGATAGCCAGTGCCCGCAATATCTCCAATGAAAAATTAAAGGGGTTATCCAGTCAGATGTTGGTGCGCTCAGCCACTGAGGCAGTCACTTACGGGCTGGTAGATTCTCTTTATTATGATGACCAGGTGCGAGATGAATTGCGTGAGCGGCTTGGACTAGGAAAAGACGAAGACATATCGTTTGCCAGATACAATAACTACCGCAAGAGTGCGGTGGCCTCTACATCACGCAATGAGATAGCAGTAATCATAGCCGATGGGGAAATCATGCCGGGCAAGGCAGAGAATGGCATCGTAGGTGCAACTACCATAGTGAAAGAATTGAGAAAAGCCAGAACCAGTAAACGGGTAAAGGCCATTGTACTTCGTGTCAATAGTCCTGGTGGAGTTTATCAGGCAGGAGATGAGATGTGGAGGGAGATTGTACTGGCAGCTAAGGAGAAGCCTGTTATTGCCTCCATGTCGGATTATGCGGCTTCAGGTGGCTATTACATGGCCATGGCCTGTGATACCATTGTGGCGCAACCCAATACCATCACAGGTTCTATCGGTGTATTCAGCGTGTTGTTCGACCTCAGCAATTTCCTTGAAAATAAAATTGGTGTGACCACCGAAGAAGTGAAGACAGGTGAAGTGGGAGGGTTGATCACGGTAACGCGGCCTTTAACCGACCTGGAAAAAACCATCTGGCAAAAGCAGACGGATGAAATCTACGAGATATTTACCCGCAAGGCAGCAGAAGGCAGAAACATGAGCCAGGATGCCATTAAGAAAATTGCATCGGGTAGGGTGTGGACAGGTGCTCAAGCCAAAGGCAATGGGCTTGTAGATATTCTGGGTGGCTACAATGATGCTGTTGCGATTGCCGCTGCCAAGGCCAATGTCAGCGATGACTTCCGCACGCGCTATTATCCACAACCCAAAAGCTTTTTGGAACAAATCACCAGCGACTGGGAAGAGCAGGTGAGGACGCGGGCCATCAAAGCGGAGATGGGAGATGCCTATTTGTTTTACCAGAAGTGGGAAAAAGTAAAACGATATGAGGGCGTGCAGGCAAGGTTTCCATTTGAACTGGAGATAAGATAGTATCGGCTGGCTTTTTGGCACCTTTTAAGATTTCACTCAAAGCAGGGAAGGAATTAAATATGAACTTATCTCTTCGGCATAAGACTTACGGAACCTCGGTAGCTCCACCAAATAAAAAAAGGCAACCCCTTTGGAGTTGCCTTTCGCTGCAGCATTAATGAATATTTTTACCAGCTAGTGGTTTCTGTGAAGCCCGATTTCTCAGCTCCAACTTTTACTGTTACAATTTGCGATTGATCTTCTGTAGAAGTGGTTGGTTTTAGAACAAAACCAAAAGCTGAGATGGCTCCAACAACTACGATAGTGATTATAATTAGTTTTTTCATTGCATTAGAATTTAATGGGTGTAACATTTCCGCTCTCAGTAGTTTGTGGGGTAATATTTTCTTCAGTGCAAGAAGAGGCCACTGAGC
>ERZ761607.770-NODE-770-length-47571-cov-6.566420_pt1 | contig 47571 bp, 29 predicted proteins | sample MGYA00511164_ERZ761607 | MGnify/ENA primary metagenome ERZ761607 (study PRJEB28899, sample SAMN02445080) | bioreactor sludge metagenome | biome: EBPR sludge | place: Australia: Brisbane, Thorneside Wastewater Treatment Plant | collected 2011-06-22 ...
CACGAAGTTGGGCACCATGCGGTGGAAGGCCTTGCCATTGTAGTACCCTGCGGTGACAAGCGAATCGAAGGCGAGGCTGCTGCCGGGGCATTCGTCCACATCGGTGGCGATGAGGATGATGCCCTTGGTGGTGGTGATGCGGTAGCGCTGGCCCTGCTTCAAGGCGCGCAGCCTCTCCTTGTTGATGGGGTGGTTGAAGGGCGGGCCCGCGTGCGTTGGCGGGGGAAGCCCATCGCGCTTCGCGGCGGCCTGCCTCAACAGCAGGATGGCCTCAAGGTCCCGGATGGGGTGCAGCGGAGCGAGGGCCTTCTCATCCATCGTTGGTGGCAGAAGAAGTCGGATGGTGGCGGCCTCCTCCTGTTGGAGGAACTCGGCCGCGGCGCAGACCAACCCCGCATCCTTCGTATGGATGGCCGATCGGATCACGTTGCCCAGTTGGCGATAATGGTCTTCCACCGTAGCGTATCGTGAGCGCGCCATGATGGACCTGGTGATGCCGACCAGGCCCTCGAATGCCGCTTGCCGCACCGCAGATGGTGCATCGCTCTGCATTACGGATAGCAGCTCCACGTGGTACCCTGGCGCCCATGCTGCGGCCAGTGAGCGCATCGCAGCGGCGCGACGCTGGGGTGCCGAAGCGCTGTCGCAGAGCGCATGAAGCATGTGGCGTGCGCGGTCCACTTCGTTCTCCGCCCCGTGCCGCATGGCAAGGCCGAGCAGCTGAATGCGGAATAGCGTGTCAGCGCCGCTCTCGGCCAAGCGCAGCATGGCCGCAGCATCACCCGATGGCAGGCCCGAGAGCGCTTCGAACGCAGCCTGGCGAACACCGGTCACCCTGTCGGTCAGGGCATCATGCAGCTCCTGCGTGGGCGCTTCAGCGCGCTTCGCCAAAGCCCTGATCGCCGCGATGCGGACACCAGCGTCAGCATCGGCCGCGATCCATCTGCGAAGTGAATCGAGCGAGGCCGGTAGCGATCCGCGGCGCAAGGAGAGGACGAGGGATGCGCGCACTTCCGGATCGTCCTCGACATGCGCCGCGTGCAGCACGCCATGCTCCATGTCATTGAGCGCCGGTGTGCTGCGCGACAGTTTCTGCGCAGCGAGCAGGCGGATCATCGCGTCATCGCTTTCCAGGAAGCCGATGAGCCATTGCGCATCGTGCTCACGGGTGCTGAGCTCGGCGCGGAAGGCCGCATGGAGCAAGGCGCGGCGGGCGGCGCTGTCATGCTCGGCGGTGAAGGCATCACTCAGCAGCCGGGCGACCATGGTATCCGCCACCAGTGCCAGCGAGGAGGCGGCAGCAGCGCGAACATGGGGCTCAGGATCGTGCAGCGCGGCCATCAGGCAACGGCGGGCAGCGGAGTCCTGCACGCTTGCGAAGGCCAGCGCAGCGGCCTCGCGCACCGCATGGGTTCCGTGCTTCAGCAGCGCGCACAGGGCTGGCGTATCACGATGCTCCTGTGCTTCGAGCACGGGCCAGAGGCGGTCATCGGCCCATCGGTTGAGTGCCTCGCGCCGCACTGCACCGCACGCGGTGATCAGCAGCAGGAAAAGCAAGGGGCGCATGCACGCTCAGCTCGCCAGGCTCTCCACCGCCACGATCTCCTCGGGCTGCATGGCGATGACCTGTACCGGTGCACCGACGCGCTGCAGGCGTTCGTAGTCGCGCACGCTGGCGAAGAAGAGGCGCTTCACACCATCGGCGCCGGCGGCTTCGCTGGTCTCCACCTCCCACACCACGCCGAAGACCTCCTTGCCGCTCCGGAGCTTGAAGCGGCAGTGCTGGTGGGCGTATTGGCGGAGGTGGGCGAAATCCATGGGTGCAGCCGAAAAGTAGGCGCAGTGCCTGTGGTCGTCGGCGTTCATTTTTCAACACGCGCGACCGCGCTGTGGATAAAACGCGCCGTGCGGTAGCACTATTGCTTGACGCTCAAGGAGTGGCCCCGGACTCCATGCGGAGCGAGAACAGCAGTGCCTCTAGCTCGCGCACGTAAGGGCGCTTGTCGAATTGGGGCGCATAGGCAAAGCCTTCCACCGTGATGATGCGCGTGCCCGAGGGATCGAGCGTGGAAAGGCTCACGAAGGGGCCGCCCATCTTGGCGCCCTGCATGCCGAAGAGCCCGTGCATGAGGTAGGCGAAGCGGCCATTGAGTTGAACGGCCCTGCCCGTCGGCATCAGGTCAAGCTGCTCGAAGCCGCGCTGCACGATCATGTAGGAGCCTGGGTCGGGGCCTTCCACGTGGGCCCGCGTCACGCTGTCGCGGAGGTCCACCAGGTAGCGCACGTTCCAGGTGCTGTCGCTCGTGTAGGGACGGGAATGGATGAGCACGCCCTCGATGACATTGTGCTCCAGGCCGCTGCCGCTCATGATCCGGTCGCGCTGGAGCCAGGCGAAGCCGTTCTCCTGCTTCACCACGCGATAGCCGCCGGGGATATCGAGCGCGATCCCCATCGCGGAGCGGATGCTGCCGCTCACTGCGGCATCGCGCTCGCGGCGGAGCCGCTCACCGGTCCGGGCGCGCTGGTGGTCCTCCAGGGCGGCCACGGCCTCATGCCCCTTGGCCTGCCAGAGCTCGTTCCATGCCCCGGGCCGGGGAGCGGCCACGCGGATCATCAGCTGCCCGCGGGCGTGCGCATCGCGCAGGGCGGTGAAGGCTGTGCTGTCGCTGCCGATGTCGGCGCGGATGACGCTGTGGTGGACCCGTAGCAGCGTAGAGAAGTCCTCCGGGCGGCAGTGCGCCACGCGGAATCTCGGCTCCGGCTGCGGTACCCCGGCCATGGGCTGTTCGAGCAGGGCCCGCACCGCGGCGCCGGGTTCGCTCTCCCAATGGCCCTTGGGCATCACCACCAGCACTTCATCGGGGCCGCCGGCGCTGTCGGGCAGCCGCTGTTCCCGGCTTCCGCAAGCGAACAGGAGGAGGCACAGGGCCAGTGCGGTCGTTGCCTGCTTCATCCCCGCGGAATGCGCACCTTGATCCGTGCGCCGGGCTTGAGTCCATGCACGAGCCCGTCATTCAGGCGCCGCAGGTCCTCCACGCTCACCCCTGGGTACCGCTGCGCGATGCCCCAGAGCGTATCGCCCGGCTGCACGATGTGGTAGTCGGCCTGCCCCTCGCTCCTGGGCTCGGGATCGGCCGTGCGGTCAACGGCCTTGGCCGCCCCCCGCCGTACGAGGAGCTTCTGGCCCGGATGGATGGTGTTGCTGCGAAGGCCATTGAGCCGCTTCAGTTCGGTGACCGAGAGGCCGTACTTGGCCGCAATGCCGCCCAGCGATTCGCCCCGTCTCACCACGTGACGCTTCTCCTCGGGAGGCGCTGGCGCCAAAGGGGCGGGTGCTGCAGAGCCGGGATTAGCAGCATAATAGCTGTAGCGGAGGGCCTCCTCGTTGCTGAGGAACACGGGAACGGCATCCTTGGGAAGATAGAGGCTCACGGGCTGGTCCACATCCGGCACGATGCCGAGCTTGAAGGTCGGATTGAGGTCCCTGAGCTCCTGCACTGTGCCACCGGTCAGCACGGCGATGGCGGAGAGGTCGAGCGGGTAGCACACGCGTACGGTGTCCACCTCATAGGCGCAATAGGTTGGTGCCACCGGATACAGGTTGTGGTCGGCGTGGTGGTTGAAGATGTAGTTGACCGCGATGAAGGCCGGCACATAGCCCCGGGTCTCGCGCGGGAGATGATCGTAGATGCGCCAGTAATCCTTGGCTCCGCCGCTGCGGCGGATGGCCTTGTTCACGTTGCCGGGGCCGCAGTTGTAAGCGGCCAGGGCCAGCTCCCAATCGTTGTAGATGCCATGGAGGTGCTTGAGGTACCGGCAGGCCGCTTCGGTGCTCTTGAACACATCGTGGCGCTCGTCGATATAGCTGTCGGCCTTCAGGCCGTAGAGACGGCCCGTGGGGAGCATGAATTGCCAGAGGCCCACGGCGCCGGCACGTGAGCGTGCGCTCGGGTTGAGCGCGCTCTCCACCACGGCCAGGTACTTCATCTCCAAGGGAATCCCGTGCCGGTCAAGGTGCTCCTCGAAGGTGGGGAAGTAGAGCTCGGCAAGGCCCAGCATGCGCGAGGTCATCTCCCGCTTGCGCACTGCATAGAGGTCGATGTAGGACTGCACCACGCGGTTGTGCACCAGGTCGAACGGGGTGGCGGCATCGAGCACGGCCAGCCGCTGGCGCACGGTCTCCTCCGGCCAAACGGGCACCTGGTCGGGGGCGAAGCCGTGCACATTGTGGTGGGCGGTGTCGGTGGTGAATGGGGTATGCTTGATCCAGTGCAGTGCGGCCAGGTCGTCGAGCCGGGCGATCACCGGGTCGTCCGAGGGGAGCGTCAGCGGCGCTTCGTGCTGGGCGCTCAGCGCCGGGTGCAGCAGCGCGGCCGCGATGGTGATGCGAAGGTGCAAGGCCATGGCGCCGAAGTTACCCGCATTACGCGCGGGGACCGCTCTTGGTATGCAAGCGGCTCTTCCACAGCGAGGTGTGGACGTCAGGCGCCGAAGAGCGCCTTCGCGGCGGCGAGCAGCAGCGGCTCGCCGAAGGGCCGCGCCATGAGCTGGACTCCGAAGGGGAGGCCGTTGCTGTGCGTTCCGGTGGGGATGCTGATGGCGGGTGTTCCGGCAAGGTTGGCCTGCACCGTGAAGATGTCCTGCAGATACATGGCCACCGGATCGGTGATGGCGCCGTGGGCGAACGCCGTGGTGGGGCAGGTGGGACCCAGCAGCAGGTCGAATCGCTCGAAGGCCTCCAAGGTGCGGTTGCGCAGTATGCGCCGTACACGCTGCGCCTGGGCATAGTAGGCGTCGTAGTACCCGGCGCTGAGCACAAAGGTGCCGAGCAGGATGCGCCGCTTCACCTCGGGGCCGAAGCCTTCCGATCGGCTTAGGCGATAGGTCTCCTCGACGCCTTGGGCCAGCTTGCTGCGGTGTCCGAAATGGATGCCATCGAAGCGGGCCAGATTGCTGCTGGCCTCCGCTGTGGCCAGGATGTAGTAGGTAGGCACCTGGTGGTCGAGCAGCGGCACATCCACGGGCTCCACGGTGTGGCCTTCGCGGGTGAGCCGGTCGATCTGGGCCTGCAGGTGGGCCACCACCTCGGGGTCCATGCCTTCACGCTCGATGCCCTCGCGGAAGTAGCCGATGCGCAGCTTGCCCGGATCGTTGAGCGGAATGGGGTCGTTCGGCCTGCGGCTGGTGGTGCTGTCGTGCGGGTCGCTGCCGGCGATGACGCTGTATACGGCGGCGGCATCCTCCACAGAGCGCGTGAACGGGCCGATCTGGTCGAAGCTGCTGGCGAAGGCGATGAGACCATGGCGGCTCACGCGGCCGTAAGTGGGCTTGAGGCCCACCGTGCCGGTGAACGATGCCGGTTGTCGGATGCTGCCGCCGGTATCGCTGCCCAGGGCCGCATGCACGATGCCGGCGGCCACACTGGCGGCGGCGCCTCCGCTGCTGCCGCCGGGGACCTTGCCGGGGTCCACGGGGTTCCTCACGCTTCCGTAGGCGCTGTTCTCGTTGCTGCTGCCCATGGCGAACTCGTCGCAGTTGGTGCGGCCGATGATCACCGCATCGGCGGCGAGCAGCCGCTCCACGACCGTGGCGCTGTACAGCGAGGTGAAGCCCTCGAGGATGCGCGAGGATGCACTCACGCGATGGCCCTTGTAACAGATGTTGTCCTTGATGCTCACCAGAAGGCCCGCAAGCGGGCCTGCCGTGCCCGCCTTCAACTTGGCATCCACCTCGGCGGCCTTGGCCAGCGCGCTGTCGGGGAAAAGCTCAAGGAATGCGTTCAGGTCCTTGTGCCGCTCGGCTTCAGACAGCGACCGTTGCGTGAGCGCGGTCGCTGTTGCGCCTTGGGTAAGGGAGTGGCGGGCCTCGGCGAAGGTCTTCGGGATGCTCACCGGTGGCAGGGCTACTTCGCGTCGTCCTTCTTCTCCTCCGCGCCGTCCTTGGCGTTCTTGAACTCCTTCATGCCCTGCCCTAGGCCGCGCATGAGCTCAGGAATCTTCTTGCCCCCGAAGAGCAGTAGCAGCACCGCTACGATCAGGACGATCTGCCAGGGGCCGATGACGCCGAGCAGGATGGAAAGCGGCAGGGTGCTCATGGGGGATGCGTTGATGCGCCGCCAAAGGTATACCGAAAGCGCAGGCCTATTGGCGGAAGAGCCACAGCGCGGGATCCACGTTCACCAGGCCTTCCGCGGTCACCTTCCAGACCTCGATGTGCGCCACAGCACCCTCATCGCCTGTGATGACCGTCCCGATGGGTTGCTTGGTATCCACCTTCTGGCCCTTGGCCACGCTCACGGCGGCCAGGTTGCTGTAGACCGTCCTGTAGGCGCCATGGCTGACGATCACGGCCTTGCCGGCGCCGGGGAGCACGATCACGCTGCTCACCTCCCCGCGGAAAACCGCGCGCACGCCGGCACCCTTCTCCGTGGTGATGTCGATGCCGTTGTTGTCGATGACAATGCCCTTGAGCACCGGGTGCGGCTGCTTGCCGTAGCGGCCGGTGATTACGCCCTTCTCCACGGGCCAGGGCAGTTTGCCTTTGTTCTTCTCGAAATCGGAGCTCAGCTCCCGCGCCTCCGGTGTCAGGGTGATGTCGAGCTTGGCGGTGCCGGCCGCCGCTCCGCCGGGCTTGGGCTTCGGCTTCACCGCTTCCTCGATGGCCTTGCGGATGGCCGCCTCGAGCTCGCGACGCTGGCGCTCCTGCTTCTTCTGCGTCTCACGGAGCCGGCCCTCTTCCTTGCGTAGGGACACCAATGCGCTCTGCTGTCCGGCCCGGTCCGAGTCGAGCCTGCGCTTCTCCTGCACCTGCTCGGTCAGCAGCTGGGCCTTCTCCTGGCGCTGGGCCTTCAGCGCCTCCACCCGCGCATCGAGGGAGGCCTCGGTCTCGGCGATCAGCGCGGCCTGCCGGCGGCGCTGGGCCGCGAGCTGGTTGATATAGCGGCTGCGGCGGTAGGCCTGCTGGAAGCTGCTGCTTGCGAAAAGGTAGCTGAGGCGGTCGTAGGCGCTGCGGTTTCGGTAGGCGGCGGCGATCATTCGGGCGTATCCCTCCTTGAGCGCCTGCAGGTCGGCCTTCAGTGAGGCGATCGCCTCCTCGTCCTGCCGGATCCGGTCATCGGCCGCCCGCACCTCGCTGTCCATGGCCCGGATGAGCTGCGCACGAGCGGCGATCTGGCTCTCCAAGAGGCTCAGCTGCTCCTGTGTCACGCGTTGCTCTTTGCGGGCCTGCTCAATCAGGGCGGTGGTGGTGCGGATCTGCTTGTCCAGCGCATCGCGCCGCTTCTCCAGCTCCTTGCGGCTCTGGGCCAGGAGCAGCGCCGAGGCCAGCACCAGCGGGGCCAGCACCAGCCAGCGCAAGGGGCGTTCAGGGCATGGGCGCATACTTCTCGGGGATCTTGAAGCTCATGGGGAAGGGCCCCTCCAGGTCGATGCGCGATATCTCCAGCGCCCCGCTCACCACGCGGCCGGGCTCGCTGAGGGTGATGCGGATGCGCGTAGGCAGGTGCCTGATGTCGGCGCCGCCGCGCTCCTCATAACGCAGCTCGGCGGTGCGGTCGTGCACCAGGTCGGTGATCTGCACGCGCGCCACGCGGAAGCTGTCGGGGTCGATCCAGTAGCGTTGCACCACGGTCTCCTTCTCTTCGGCGCGCCGCAGGGTCCGTTCCAGCCTCCGCTCGCGCATGTCACGGTCTCGGGCCAGGGTGTCGCTGGGGCTGATGTCCTCTGCAGCGCGGACGAAGCGGCGCTTGGCGCGGCTGGTGAGCACGTAGTAGCCGTCCTCCCGGTCCGAGCGGAAGCGTTCCTGGGGATCGAGCCCGATGGCTTCGCCGTTGATGGCCTGCTGGAAGAGCGCCAGGTCGGGAGGGAGCCCGAAGCGCGCCTTGGCCAGGCCGGTGTCGCCCACGAAGTACCGGTCGTTGAGCTTGTCGAGCACCTTGAGGCTGTCGCGCGTGAGCAGCATACGGGCCACCTCGATCCCGAGGGCGGGCACCACGCTCACCCATGCGGCGCTATCCTGCGTGCTGCGGAGATGCACCTTGAAGGTCCGCGTCTGATCCGGAAGGGTCAGCTCTACGCTGGCCTTGGCCGAATAGTGCGCCACAGGCGGCTGCCTCGCCGCCAGCACGCGTTCCATGAGGCGCTCGGCCGAGCGCGCCGGGAGCTCCCGGTTGATCAGGGCGGTCGGCCTGCCGCTCTTGCACGCCGCTGCGGGGAGCGCTAGGAACAGCAGGGCCTTGGCGGTCGCGTTCATTCCACCCGCCGCCCTTCGTTGATCTTGCGGTCGATGACCTCGCTCGCTCCCCCGCGCTCCTTGGCGCGCTTCCATTCCTCCAGGGCCTTGGCTTGCTCCCCCAACTCGAACAGGATGTCGCCGTAGTGCTCGTGGAGCTCTCCGTCGGGGTCGGGCGATGCGGCCAGCGCCTTCTCCATCCAGATGCGCGCGTCGGCATAGCGCTTCATGCGGAAGAGCACCCAGGCGTAGGTGTCCTGGTAGCTCGGCTGCCCGGGGGCCAGCTCATTGCTGCGCTTGCTCATCCGCTCGGCCTTCTCCAGCTGCTCGCCCCGCAGGCTCAGGTAGTAGGCGTAGTTGTTGAGCGTGGTGGGCTCATCGGGCAGAATCGCCAGGGCGCGGTCGTAGGCCTGGTCGCTCTTGGCATGCTGCTCCGATGCATGGTAGGCCTCCCCGAGGCTGCTCCAGAACTGCGCGGTGAGCGGCGGGTTGTCCACCACCAGGTCGCGGCCGGTGACGAGCGCCTCGATGGCCTCCTCGTGCCGGTCGAGCTGCGAGAGCGCAAGGCCCTTGAAGAGGTAGGCCTCGGGAGCCGTGGGGAAGAGCTCGATGGTGTAGTCGGCATCCTTCACCAGGGCCGCGTGGTCGCCCAGCTGAAGGTCGAGCTGCAGGATCTGGGCATGGATCGGGTAGCGGTCCTTCTCCATCGCCAGGGCCTTGCGGAACTCCTGCCGCGCCTCGTCCAGCTTGCCGTCACGGAGCAGGAAATCGCCGTGGATGGTGTGCGGCTTCCCGCTCTCCGGGTGCGCCTTCTCCAGGGCTTCGATGAGCGTGTAGCTGCGCCGGATCAGATCGGGCCGGTCCTCGGGCTTCTCCCCCTCCTGCTCGGTCATCTCGAAGAAGCCGATGAGCACCTGCATCTTCGCGTCGATGTCCACATCGGGGTCGCGGAAGGCCTCGCCCAGCTCCGCATAGGCCTGCTCCATCTGCCCGGTGGCGTAGTGGTGCTCGGCCAGGGAGATGCGCAGCATGCTGTTCGAGGGGTCGAGCGCCAGCGCCGCGCGGTACTGTTCCAGGGCTTTGTCGTGCATGCCCTGTTCGTCATACACCTCCGCCAGCATGCCGGCGTACTCGGCGCTCGAGGGGTTGGCGGCGATGGCGCGGCTCAGGAGCTTCTGCGCCTCCGCCCACTGCCCCATGGCCATGTAGGTGTTGAAGGCGTGATGGATGAGGTCCTCGCCCAGCCCGAAGCGCTTCTCCACGTCGCTGTAGGCCTTGGCGGCTTCGTCGGCCTTGCCGGCGTAGGCATAGGCCGCAGCCAGGTCCAGGTACACCTCGTACCGCTCCGGCCATTGCTCAAGGATGCCCTTGTAGACACCGATCGCGTCCTCGGCGCGGTTGCCCTGGCGGTAGAGGTCGGCGAGCAGGAAACGGTACCAGATATTGCCCTTGTCGGTGGCGACGGCCTGCTTGGCGTAGCCCACGGCTTGTTCGTAGTTCTGGCCCTGGTGGTAGAGCTTGGCCAGCTCGAACATGCTCGCGGCGTTCTGCGGGTCGGCCTTCAAGCATTGCTGGTAGAGGAGGAGCGCCTTGGGCAGCTGGCCCTGCAGGCGGGCCTGCGTGGCTTCCATGAAGAGGCGCATCACCTCGGCGCGCTTGTCGCCCCCGTTGCCGATGGCAGGTTCGGTGGCGCCGCTCTCCTCGCGGGCAATGGGCTTGGCGCCGGCACACGCCAAGAACAGGGGGAGCAGGAAGAGCAGGGGGAGGCGCATCATGCGGTCTAAGGTGAGCCCAAGGTACTGTCGTCGCTCAGGCTCAGGTCCATGGCCTTCCCGGTCACCTGGGCGCGCTCGCCGATCATGCTGTTGGCGATCACGGCGTCCAGTACACGCACGCCGCCCCGTACGATCGAGTCGCGCACCACGCTGCCGGCGATCACCGTGCCGGCCTCAATGGAGACGTTCGGGCCCACCACGCTGTTCACCAGTTCCACGCCGTCGCCGATGAAACAGGGCGGGATCACCACGCTGTGGGTGCTCTTCAGCTTGGCGCTCACCAGGCCCTTCTCGTCCTTCAGGAAGCCGAGCACCTTGGTGTTGGTGTCCACCATGGCGTTCTTGTTGCCGCAGTCCATCCACACGTCCACCGCACCGGCCTTGAAGCGCGCACCCTTGCGCTTCATGTTCTCCATGGCGTTGGTGAGCTGGTACTCGCCCTTCTCCTTGATGTCGTTGTCGATCAGGTACTGCATCTCCTTTCGGAGGCGCTCGCCATCGGCGAAGTAGTAGATGCCGATGATGGCCAGGTCGCTTACGAACTCCTGCGGCTTCTCCACGAACTCGGTGATGATGCCGTCGCCATCGAGCTTCACCACGCCGAAGGGACGCGGGTCGTCCACCTTGTTCACCCAGATCACGCCGTCGCAGTCCTTGTCCAGCTTCAGCTGGGCGCGGAAGAGCGTGTCGGCGAAGGCCACGATGATGCGGCCGCTGAGGGCGCTTTCGGCGCAGAGGATGGCATGGGCGGTGCCCAGGGCCACCTCCTGGTAGTGGATGCTGCCCTTGGCGCCGATCTTCTCGGCGATGGCCACCAGGCCCTGCTCCACCTTCACGCCGAAGCTGGGGTGCACCACGAAGGCCACTTCCTCCACGGGTTCACCGGCCACGGCGGCCAGGTCCTCCACGAGGCGTTGCACGATGGGCTTGCCCGCGATGGGCAGCAGGGGCTTGGCGGTGGTGTGGGTGTGCGGACGCATCCGCTTGCCCATGCCCGCCATGGGGACGATGATCTTCATCTCAATGCTGTTTCACCACAGAGGCACGGAGGACACAGAGAAATCCGTCGAGCATCCCCCTCCGTGGCCTCTGTGCCTCTGTGGTGAATGGATTCGCCGCGAAGGTCTTCAATTTGTTCCAGTATGGCCGAAGCCGCCGGCCCCGCGTGCCGACGAGCTCAGGTCAGCAACTTCCTGCCATTCGGCCCGCACGTAACGGGCGATCACGAGCTGGGCCACCCGTTCGCCATCCTTCACCTCGAAGGGCTCCTGACCGTGGTTGATGAGCAGCACGCCCACCTCGCCCCGGTAATCGGCGTCGATGGTGCCGGGGCTGTTGAGCACGGTGACCCCGTGCTTGAAGGCCAGTCCGCTGCGGGGCCTCACCTGTGCCTCGGTGCCTTCGGGGAGCTCCAGGAAGAGGCCAGTGGGGATCAGGGCGCGCTGGCCGGGGGCGAGGATGATGGGTGCGTCGAGGTTGGCGCGCAGGTCCATGCCGGCGCTGTGCGCGGTGGCGTAATGGGGCAGGGGGTGCCTGCCTTTGTTGACGATGCGGACGGGGAGTTGCGCTGCGACGGCCTCGGTCATGGTGTCAAAGGTCGGATGGTGGGGCGCTCGATCCTCCATACCGCAGCTCCGAATGCCAATAGGGCGATACCCCGGATGCCGTAGCCCAGCGCTTCGCCAACGGGAAGCCGCTCGCATGCCCACCAGATCATCACCGCCCCCGCCATGTAAAGCAGCACGCGCGTCACGTTGTAGGGGATGGGGTAGTGCTTCTGCCCCCATGCGTAGCTGATGGCCGCCATGCTCGCGTAGCAGGCCAGCGTGGCCCAGGCGGCGCCCATGTAGCCGAAGCGCGGCACCAGCGCGAAGAGCAGCACCAGCGTGACGGCCGCACCGATGAGGCTGATGGTGCTGCCCGCCTTGGTGCGGTCCGTGAGCTTGTACCACACGCTCTGGTTGTAGTAGATGCCTAGGAACACGTTGGCCAGCATCAGGATGGGCACCACGCGCAGCCCTTCGTGGTAGGCCGGGTTGGGGATGAACCACTTGAACACGTCGAGGAAGAGCATCACCACCAGGAAGGCCGTCATGCACACCGCCACGAAGAGGTTCATGATGCGGGAGAAGGTCTCCCTGCTGTTGGCCTCCTTGGCGTGGCTGAAGAAGAATGGCTCGGCACCCATGCGGAAGGCCTGGATGAAGAGCGAGATGAGCACCGCCAGCTTGTAGCACGCGCCGTAGATGCCGAGCTGCTCATCGGCCACGTCCGCAGGCAACAGGAACTTGAGCACAGCCCGGTCGGCGGTCTCGTTCACCATGCCGGCCATGCCCGCGATGGCCAGTGGCCAGGCGAAGGCGCGCATGGGCTTCAGCAAGGCGCGATCGAACTGCGCGATACTTGGCCATTGTGGCACCAACAGCAGGAACTTCGCTCCGCTGGCGATGAGGTTGATCAGGAACACATGGCTCACATCGATGCTGGGATCGTGCGGCATGCGATAGGCGAAGAAGTAGAGGCTGAGGCAAACCGTGACGCCGATGTTGCCCAGGTTCACTGCCACGAATCGCCACGGTCTCCCTTCATGCCGCAGCCGCGCCATGGGGATGGCCGTCAGCGCATCGAGGCCCAAGGCCAAAGCGAGCATCCACACCAGGTTGCCGAACTCGGGGTAGCGCATGGCCGCCGCGATGCCGTCCGGGAACAGCGCACTGAGCCCCATGAAGGGCAGGGCTAAGAAGGCCACGGCGAAGAAGGCGGTGCCATACGCGCGCTTCGGGTCCAGCTCCTTGCGATTGGCGAATCGGAAGTAGGTCGTCTCCATGCCGAAGGTGAGCAGCACGGTGAGGAAGGCGGCCCAGGCATAGAATGCGGTGATCACGCCGAACTCCTCGGGCGGGAACACGCCCTTGCTGGTGTACAGCGGGGTGAGCAGGAAGTTGAGGAAGCGCGCAACGATGCTGCTGAGCCCGTAGACGGCCGTTTGGCCGGCGAGTTTGCGGAGGGCGCTCATGAATGCGGCCGCAGATGACGCAGGTGAACGCAGATGATGATCGAACCGGAGATGACCAACGCGGTCGGAAGGGCTCTGACGGTCGATCTGTGGAAGGCGCTCATGGATCCAACCGGTTCTCAATGTCCATTCGACCGTGCAGCACGCGGATGATCTCAATGGTCCGCTCCGCTTCGTTCCGCTTGTAGAAGACCAGATGCGACCCGGCCTTCATGGCAAGGTAGCCCTCGCGTACATGCCCGAAGTCCTTGCCGGCCCATGGGTCACGCAGGATCAGACCGAACGCATCGAGGATCAGGCCCACATACCGGTCGGCCTGCTCCACGGACCAATGCTCGACCGTGTACAGCCAGATGCCCTCAAGGTCATCGGCCGCGGCGCGGCTGACCTTCAGCTTCATCCCTTCCGGACGTGCTTCCGGTGAAGGTCCTTCAGGAACGAGTCCCCATCGAAGTCCGCCACGAAGCCGGAGCGCTCCCCTTTCTTCAGTTCCTTGATCAGGCTCTCCTTCATCGTTTCCTCCACCTCGAATAGCCGTAACGCCGCGCGGATCACTTCGCTCACCGAGGTGTACTTGCCGGACTTCACCAGCCTGGCCACGAAGGCCTCGAAGTGATCGCCCAAGAGGATGGAGGTGTTCTTGCTCATGGTGTCGGAATCAACGCGAATATACCATGCTTTGGTATCCTTGGTTGAATGGTCGGACCACACCTCAGCCCGTAGATGGCCGTCCGGCCGGCGAGTTTGCGGAGGATGCTCACCTCAAGCTAACCACGGATGGACACAGAAAAGCAATCGGAGAACACCATGTCGCACAGGTCCGATCTTCTGCAAAGACGAAGGTCGCATGCCGGAGAAGATGAACGTTATCGGATAGGACAAGTTGTGAATGCGGGGCTGGGGATAGACCGCGGAGGACCGGGTTCGGCTACAACTGAAGGTCAGCATCGTTCAACCGGTGGAAGATCAGGTCAAACGCCAACCACCAGCAGCGCTGACGACTCCGATTCGGGAGCTTGACCCGAACGGTCGCTACCACCCCCACGCCGTTTCCTTTTGATGGATGGGCAATTGAAGCATCCGGGACAATTCCTGGGCAAGGTCCTGCGATGACTGACCATCAGCGTAATACACCAGCACGATACGATCACCATCCCTCGATCGCAGGGACACCCTGAATGACCGCGTCGCATTGTCGCCCCAGATCAAGGTGCGTTCCACGCGTTCAACTTCCTGCAGGGGGATCGCGCGGTCATTGATCGAAAGTCGTTCCCCGTTGATGACCACCACGACATCGCGCTCCTGGAAGAACCTCCGGATGTAGAAGGAACAGAGGGTGATGACAACGAGGAGGACAACGAGGAAAGTTCCCCATCTGAAGAGGAGGGATACCTCTGCCTTAGAGGAGATGATGCCGTTCAACAGGTAACCACCGAAGAGGATGATGGCCAGGACCAGAGGGAAGGTCATCACGCCAAGGAAGATGCGGTTCTTGACGATTGTCAAGGTCCGGTCCTCCCTATGCCAATGGAATCGTTTCATGGAACGGCGGAGAGGAATGATCTTCCGATCACTCCCCCTTGAACTCCGCCTTCCGCTTCTCCATGAAGGCGCTGGTGCCCTCCTTGAAGTCTGCCGTGCCGAAGCATTTGCCGAACTCCTCGATCTCGCGTTGCAGGCCGTTGGCACCGGGCTCGTACCCGGCGTTCACCGCGCGGATGGCAGCGCCCAATGCCGTCGGGCTGTTCTTCGCGATGGCCGCAGCGAGCTCGGTGCACTTGGCCATGAGCTGGTCCTGGGGAACAACGTGGTTCACCAGTCCCCATTGCAGGGCCTCATCGGCCTTGATCATGCCCACGCTGCCCAGGAAGATCATCTCCATGGCTTTGCCCTTGCCCACCAGGCGGGCCAGGCGTTGCGTGCCGCCGTAGCCGGGAATCACCCCCAGGCCCACTTCGGGCAGGCCCAGCTTGGCGTTGTCGCTGGCCACGCGGAAGTGGCAGCTCATGGCCAGCTCCAGTCCGCCGCCGAGAGCAAAGCCGTTCACCGCAGCGATCACGGGCTTGTTCAGGCGCTCCACATGGTCGAATAGCTTGGAATGGCCATCGGCGCTGAGCGCACGGCCCTCCTCCACGCTGAAGTGGGCGAACTCCTTGATGTCGGCCCCCGCTACAAAGGCCTTTGGGCCGCTGCCGGTGATGATCACCACGCGCACGCTGCGGTCGGCCTCGGCCTCGTTGAGTGCGCTGTCCAGCTCGTTGATGGTGGCGCGGTTCAGCGCGTTGAGCTGGTCGGGACGGTTGATGGTGATGGTGCGGATGCCATCGGCATCAGACACCAGGAGGTTGGTGTAGGACATTGGCCCAAATGTATCGGCCTATCGATGCAAGGGCAGCTCCACGACGAACCGCGCGCCCTCGCCCTCCTCGCTCTCGAACCACACGCGGCCGCCGGCCTGTTCCACCATGCGCTTCACCATGGCCAGTCCCAGTCCCATACCGCTGCTCTTGGTGGTGAAGCTGGGCGTGAAGATGCGATCGCGGGCATCCAACGGGATACCGGTGCCGTTGTCGCGCACCTCCACCCTGGCCTGGTCGCCCTCCCGGCTGGCCGTGACCAGGACCCGCCCATGGCGCCCTTCCGGAATGGCCTGTACGGCGTTCTTGAGCAGGTTGTTGATCACCCGCAGCATGTGCTCCCTGTCGGCCAGCACGGGCAGCGGGCCATGCTCCTCGTGGGTGATGCTGACGCCGGGCGTGGCGTGGAACACATCCACGGCAGCGCGTACCGCTTCGCAGAGGTCGAGCTCGCTGGGTGCAGCTGCCGGCATCTGGGCGAACTGCGAGAATGCGGTGGCCACGCCGTTCAGCGCATCGATCTGCTCCACCATGCTCTTCGCGAAGCGGTCCAGGCGCTCCCGGGCGTCGGGCGCCTGCGGATCCCAGGTGCGCTGGAACTGCTGGATGCCCAGCTTCATCGGGGTAAGCGGGTTCTTCACCTCATGGGCCACCTGGCGCGCCATCTCGCGCCAGGCGCTCTCCCGTTCGCTGCGTGCCAGCTTCTCGGCGCTCTCGCGCAGCTCGCCCACCTTGCGGTTGTAGACAGCCACCAATTCGCCCACTTCGTCGCGCCCTCGGTAGAGCAAGGGCTGATTGCTCCCGCGCAGCACCATGCCGGCCAGCGAATGCTTCAGCTGGTCCAAGGGCCGGGTGGTCCAGTTGCTGATGAAGACGGCGAGCAGGACGCTGAGCGCGAAGAGCAGCACGAAGAGGTTCACCACGGCCACGAGCAGTTGCGCGCGCTCCTCTGCCTGCTGCGCCTGGTTGGCGAAGCTGGGCAGGGCCAGGTAGGCGATGAGTCCGCCACGGCTGTCGAGCAGCGGCATGTAGGCGGTGCGGAATACGGCACTGCCCACGGTCTCCTCATGCACCACGGCGCTCCGGCCCTGCAGGGAGAGCTGGGCGAATGCCATGTGGTGCAGTCGCGGGCCGAGCAGCCCGGTGGTGAACATCTGGGGCCGTGAGGAGGCCAGCCAGCGGCCATCGGGCGCATAAAGGGTGAGGTCTGTGAAATAGGCGTTGCCCAATTGGCCGAGCAGGTAGTGCAGGTAGCCGGAATAGGCATCGCCGTCGATGCGCTCATCGCCGATGCGCCTGCGCAGCTCCTGCGACACGGAGCGGGCCTTCTCCAGTGTGGTGGCGGCTTCGCGCTCCTCGAACTGGCGGCTGAGCAGCTGCTGCGAGCCCGCGCCGAAGAAGATGAGCCCGGTGATGGCGAAGAGCACCAGCGCGGCGCGCACCTTGGTACCGATCCCCATGTCGGGAAGCGTGCCGGTGAGCGCGGCGTGAGCGGCGAGCACCAGGAGCAGGAGAAGGCCGAAGAAGGTGAAGAGGTAGCTGAAGGTGGTGGCCCGGTCCACGAGGCTCCGGTGCGGCAGGCCAAGCACCATCACCACATTCCCCCCCACGGGCTTGGCGAGGTAGTCCATGCCATCGGCCAGGTACCATTCCTCCTCCGCCAAGGGCCGCTCCCAGCGCTGGGGCTGCGCCACACGGCCCCGCTGCTCGAACAGCAGCCCGTCCACGTAGCGGGCCTGCACGTAGCGCTCCGTCCGGCGCGAGAGGTCATCGGTGCCCGCAAGGAGTAGCTCGGGGAAGCCGGGCCCTTCTGAAAGGGACCGGGGCTTGAGTTCCACCACCAGCTGCGCTGGGGGTGCGCTATCCGTGGGCATGATGGCGATGCGGGCGTGGTAGAACACCTCGCCGCCAATGCGCTCGTCGATGAACAGGTCCGGCATGTCGCTCACGCCGGAAGGGAAGGAGGCGGTATCCCGTGCGAATCCGCGAGGTGGTTCCATGTCCGTAGCGCAACGCAGCTCGCCATTGGGCGAATAGCCGAACAGACGCTGGTCGTACCGCTCCCAGTAGCCGCTGAAATAGGGTTGGCGGATGCGGCGCAGGAGGTCGCTCGCATCGCAGTAGCTGCCCAAGGCAAGGAGGCGGTAGAGGGCGGTGTCCCGCCGGAGGGCAGGGGCGCTCTCCCGGAATAGCTGCTCCACGACGGGGTCCTCGCGCACCGCCAGCCGCTCGGCAAGCACCACGCGCTCCCTGCGCTCGCGCTGCCCCATGTACTTGGCGATGATGTGCGTGCTGATGCCTGCAAGGGTGGCCAGGAGCAGCACTCCCATGAGGAAGCTATGCGACCGCGCCTGCCCCCAGGCGAGCAGGCCCAGGGCCGGCGCCGGCCAGAGGAAGAGGATGGTGTCGCGGCTGCCCAGCAGGTGATGCAGCACTGCCGAGGCGGCGAGCAGTGCCGCAGCCAGCAGCGCGCCCCGCCGCAGGCCGACTGCTGGGATCAGGAGGCCCACCACCGTCATGGCCGCAAGGCACCAGGCACCCAGCAGCAGTGCCACCACGATGAGCGCCACCGCGCCATAGGCGCCAAGTCCCTGTACGTGGTAGAGGTCGAGGTCGATGCTGCTGTCGTTGACCAGCCCGATGCACAGGTCGGTCACCCAACCGCCCAGGAGGAGCAAGAGCGCAATGGCCAGCCCGGCGCCGGCGAAGGATGCAATCGGCGGCATGCGGAGGGCCAAGGTGCGCAGGAAGGCAGCGCAAAGCGCAAGCAAGGCGGCATTGATCAACAGGTCGCCAAGCGAGGGGAACCAGGTGGATGTGGCGTATACGGCGGGGTCGAACAAGGGCCAACGGTCGAAGGGCGCTACGGTCCCGTAGGCCAGCGTCGCCCATCGGGCCACCACCACCGCGCCGATGAAGCCCAAGGCTGCGGTCCTAGGCCGCTGAGCGGATAGGTGACGGCACGCCTTCCACAAGGCGGTAAGCAGCAGGGCGGAGGCCAAGCCGAGCAGCGCGCCGCGCCACCACAGCCAGTCGCCCAGCTCCAAGGCGCCCTCACGCCAATGCAGGTGGACCAGATCATCGCCCGCAGCCGTGCGAATGGGTATCCCGATACCGCCGCCGCGGTGCGCCACCAGACCATCCGGCACATGGAACGAGGGGTGGAAGGACTCCCGCAGGAAGCGATTCTGCACAGGCGGTGAGATCCAGAGCGGCCTGAAGGCTTCAACGCGGATGCGGTCGATGGCGGCCTCGGAGCGGAGCCAAGAACTGGCTTCCAGCGATGGGTGCTCCCCGGCTGCAGACCGATCGGGCAATCCGGAAAGGTCGCCTGACCACCCGACCAGGCTATCGCCGACCCAGGCGCGAACCGATGCGCCCGTCCTCTTCCGCTCGGACTCCAGCCACGCTGACTGGTGAGCGAGCCAGCCTTTGGCGCTGGAGTCGGTAAGGTAGCGCGCCTGTTCCTGGGCAAGGGCACCCAGCTCGCGCTCCGCCTGCCACACCCGTTTCTGCAGGGCGTCCGCCTCGGTCACCAGCCGCCTGTCGGCATCCGGCTCTTGCACCACCAGCGCCGCCAGGGTGCAGAGCGCGCCGAGCAGCAGCAATGGCAATGGGCGGGACATGGGGCGCGCGGCCGCAAGGGCTGCGCCAAAGTACGGGTCGGGATTCCCGGCCTGCCCTTCAAGGCCGCTGCGACTCGGACAGGCATGGGTCAGTTGGTCGACCTAGCGGCGTTGGATGGTGATGGCCCTTGGCCGATGCGCGGCCCTAACCTCAATGCCGGTGCGACTGTGCATCGGGCTGCGGCTGTCCATGCGGGCCATGATTCCTGGGTGCTCATACCTGAATCACAGGCGATGGAGTGTCGTTGCGGCGGTTTGGGCGTGCCAGAGGCGCTAAAAGCCAGGGGCAGCCGGAACCTCCAAGGTGGATTACGATGGGAGGATTAGTGCCATCAAGTACCTGATAAATAGCACGATATGGATGTGCTGGTGCTTTGAGAACCGCCATGGGGGAGTCGGTGAAACGGCGTGATTCATCGACGAATCAAACCATGTGGTTCTTCTGCCGTACAAACGCCCGGCCCACCACTCATGGGCTGACCTTATCGAATGAAACAGGCACTGCTCTGGGTGCTTGGGGTGCTCCTGACCGGGCTGCTCCATGCACAGACGGGAACCGAGTTCTGGATGGCCCCTCCGGACGTGACCCTGCGGCATAACATGCCGGGGGACGAGCCGATCTTCCTGAATGTCGCCACGGGCAATGCGGCGGCCACGGTCACCGTGTCGCAACCGGCCAATCCGGCCTTCAATGGAGGCAGCCCGATCGTGCTGAACGTGCCGGCCAATGCGGCCGTGCGCTACAACATGACCTCGCTGAAGGCCCAGTTGGAGACGCGCCCCACCAATTCGGTGCGCAACACCGGCCTGCTGATCCAGTCCACGGCCGACATCACCTGCTACTACGAGAGCAGCAACACGAACAACCCGGACATCATGGCGCTGAAGGGCGCCAACGGCCTTGGCACCGAGTTCTACATACCGCTGCACAAGCATGCGCCCTTCTACAACCACAACTTCTCGCCGAACAACGCCGATCTGGCGTTCGCCTCGTTCGATATCGTGGCCACGGAGGACAACACCACGGTGCTCATCTATTCGCCCGTGGCGGTGGATGGCCATCCTGCCCTGACCCCCTTCACGGTCACCCTGAACAGGGGGCAGACCTATTCCTGTGGAAACACCGTTCCCGCCACCCACTTCGATCCCGCCACGCACCCATCTGGCGCGGTGGTCCTGGCCAACAAGCCAGTTGCCGTTTCCATCAAGGATGACTCGAACCACAACCCGTCCGGCGGGTGCTACGACCTTATGCTCGACCAGATCGTGCCGGTGAACATCCTCGGCACGGATTACATCGCCGTGAAGGGCGCTCTGAATCCCACCGGCGATGAGTCGCTCTTCATCATGGCCGTGCAGAACAACACGCAGGTGTTCGTGGACGGAAGCGCCACGCCGGTGGCCACGCTCTTCGCCGGGCAGTACTACCGGCATGACATGGATTACCTCTCCGGGGGAGGGAACAACTCCACCTACATCTCCGCGAGCAAGCCGGTATACGCAATCCACGTGACGGGCTTCGGTTGTGAGCAGGGCATGGCGATCCTGCCGCCCTTGAACTGCGCGGGCAGCACCAACCTGAGCTTCACGCGCTCCACCAGCGAGGCCTTCTTCCTCAATCTGTTGGTGCGCAATGGCTCGCAGGATGACTTCGTGGTGACGGGTCCTGGCACGGCAACGATCCCGGCTTCGGCGTTCCAAGCGGTGCCCGGCACGGCCGGTGCCTGGATGGCGGCCCGGATTCAGTACAACACCACGCAGGTGCCGGTGAACCAAGCCTTCATGGTCACCAATACCTCTGACGTGTTCTCGCTGGCCATCATCAATGGGGGGGGCGCCACGGGTTGCCGCTACGGCTTCTTCTCCGAGTTCTCCGGCCGCATCGATGTGAGCGCCGGGCCGGACGTGACCCTCTGCGCCGATCAGGTGGTGCCCTTGGCGGGTACGGTAAGTGGCGGAAGCACCACCGGCATTTGGACGACGAACGGCAGCGGCACCTTCAGCCCGAGCGCCACCGACCTGAACGCCACCTACGAGCCGAGCCTCGGGGATATCGCCTTGGGCACGGTAACGTTGACGCTCACCTCCACCGGCAACTGCACGCCTGTGAGCGACAGCCGGGTGGTCACCTTCGCTCCGCGACCGCTGCCTGAGGCCGGTCCGGACCAGCTGGTGTGCTCCAACAACCCGCAGGTAACGCTCAACGGATCCGTCCTCAATGCACTTGGCGGCGTATGGACGGGTGGATCGGGCACCTTCCTGCCGGCCAATAGCAACCTGAACGCCACCTACACGCCGACCGCTGCGGAGATCACGGCGGGCTCGGTGCGGCTATACCTCGCCACCACCGGCAACGGCGTGTGCCAGGCCGTTGAGGACAGTGTGCTCATCACCTTCACTGCTTCGCCCACGGTGAATGCCGGCGCGGACCAGTCGCTGTGCTCGAACAACGCCGCAGCAGTCCTGAGCGGCTCGTTCACGGTGGCCACGGGTGTGATCTGGAGCGGCGGTTCTGGCAGTTTCGATCCGAGCACCACCAACCAGAACGTGACCTACACGCCCACCGCAGCCGAGATCGCCAGCGGCAGTGTGACGCTCACCCTCACCACCACGGGTAATGGCAATTGCGTGGCGGTGAGCGACCAGGTCACCCTGACCTTCACGCCGGGCCCCACGGCCAATGCGGGAGCGAACGGTTCGGTCTGCGCCAACAATGCCGCGGTAAGCCTGAACGGGGCCGTCACGGTGGCCACGGGCGGCATCTGGAGCGGCGGCACCGGTGTGTTCACACCGGGCAACACTGCGCTGAACGCCACCTACACGCCGACCGCTGCGGAGATCGCCGCAGGCTCGCTGACACTGACGCTGACCACCACGGGCAATGGCACGTGCGTGGCCGCCATGAGCAACCGGACGATCACCTTCACACCGGCACCGACGGTGAGCGCCGGCGCGAACGGAACCGTATGCGCGAACAACAGCGCCATCAACCTGAACGGCACTGCTGCGGGTGCGGCTGGTGGTGTGTGGAGCGGTGGAACGGGGTCCTTCGCACCGAACAGCAGTGCGCTCAATGCGGTGTATACGCCGAGCGCCGCCGAGGTCACTGCGGGCAGTGCGACGCTCACGCTCACCACCGTCGGCAACGGCACCTGCAACGCTGAGAGCGCGCAGGTCACCTACGCCATCACGTCGGCTCCCACGGCCAACGCAGGCAGCGACCGGGTGGTGTGCGCGAACAATACGGCGGTCACCCTGAACGGCAGCTTCACGGTCGCCACGGGCGGCGTGTGGAGCGGTGGTGCGGGCACCTTCGACCCTAGCACCACCAACATGAACGCGGTCTATACGCCCACTGCAGCTGAGATCGCCAACGGCAACGTCACGCTCACGCTCACCACCACTGGCAATGGTTCGTGCAGCGCGGTGACGGACAACATGGTGATCAGCTTCACGCCTGCGGCAATGGTGAACGCGGGTGCACCGGTGTCGGTCTGCGCCAACAATGCGGCACTGGCCCTGAACGGCAGCGTTACCGGTGCCACGGGTGGCGCTTGGAGCGGCGGTGCGGGTACGTATGCGCCGAACAACACCATGCTGAACGCCACCTACATGCCCACGGCCTCGGAGATCGCAGCGGGAACGCTGACGCTCACCCTGACGAGCACTGGCAACGGTACGTGCCTGCCCGTGTCAAGCGACCGCATCATCACGTTCACACCGGCTCCCGTGGTAGATGCAGGTGTGAACGGCAGTGTCTGCGCCAACAACAGCGCCATCAGCCTGAACGGTTCGGTGACCGGTGCTGCGGGCGGCACTTGGAGCGGTGGAGGGGGCACCTTCGCCCCCAGCAGCACCGCACTGAACGCCACCTACACACCTACGGCCGCCGAGCGCGCAGCGGGCACGGTGACCCTCACGCTCACCAGTACGGGAAATGGAACCTGCAATCCGGTAAGCGATCAGGTCTCCTTCAGCATCACACCGGCCCCCACTGCCAATGCGGGCGCCGATCAGACGCTGTGCAGCAACAACCCCGTGGCCCTGCTGAACGGCAGCTTCACGGTGGCCACGGGCGGCGTGTGGAGCGGTGGCAACGGCAGCTTCGACCCGAGCACCACCAACATGAACGCGACCTACACGCCCACCGCGGCGGAGATCGCGAACGGCAGCGTGACACTCACGCTCACCACCACCGGCAACGGCAGCTGCAACCCGGTGAGCGACAACATCACCTTGAACTTCACGCCCTCGCCCGTAGTGAACGCCGGGGTGGACGTGTCGCTCTGCGCGAACAATGCAGCCATTGCGCTCAACGGCAGCGTTACCGTGGCAACGGGCGGCGCATGGACCGGCGGACTGGGCAGCTTCACCCCGAACAACAGCGCGCTCAACGCCACCTATACGCCCACTGCGGCGGAGATCGCGGCGGGATCCTTGACGCTCACCCTGACGAGCACAGGCAATGGCACCTGCACTGCGGTATCCGACAGCCGGGTCATCACCTTCACGCCGGCACCTACGGTGGATGCCGGAATGAACGGAACGGTATGCGCCAACAATGCGGCCATTGACCTGAACGGTGCGGTCACCATAGCCACCGGCGCGATCTGGAGCGGCGGCACCGGCAGCTTCAGCCCGAACAACAGCACGTTGACCGCCACTTATACCCCGAGCGCTGCGGAACGTGCGGCTGGTACCGTGACGCTCACCCTGACCAGCATCGGCAACGGCACCTGCAATGCCGTGAGCGACCAGGTCACCTACACCATCACCCCAGCACCCACGGTCACCGCAGGAGCCGACCAGACGCTATGCGGCAACAATGCGAACGCCATCTTGAACGGCGGATACACCGTAGCCGCGGGCATCATCTGGAGCGGCGGTGCGGGCACCTTCACGCCGGGCAATACGGCCGTTAGCCCGGTGTACACGCCTACGGCCGCGGAGATCGCCAATGGCAGCGTGACGCTGACCGCTACGACAACGGGTGTCGGAAGCTGCATGGCCGTGAGCGATGCGATGACGCTGAGCTTTACTCCCGCGCCTACCGCCAACGCCGGCGCCGATGCCACGCTCTGCGCGAACAATTCCAGCGTGGCCTTGAACGGAAGCATCACCCTGGCGACCGGTGGCGTGTGGAGCGGCGGCGCGGGGACCTACGCGCCGAACAACACGGCGCTGAACGCCACCTACACGCCCACTGCGGCTGAGCTGGCCGGGGGAATCCTCACCTTGACCCTGAGTACGACCGGCAACGGCACGTGCAATGCCGCTACTGATAGTCGTGTCATCACCTTCACGCCTGCGCCGATCGTGGATGCCGGTGCCAATGGTGTCGTCTGTGCGAACGCGTCCACCATCACCCTGAACGGCAGCGTGATCGGTGCAGGCGGTGGTGTATGGAGCGGCGGCACAGGCACCTTCAACCCGAACAATACCGCACTGAACGCGACCTATCTGCCCAGCGCTGCAGAGCGCGCAGCAGGTTCGGTGACCCTCACGCTCACCAGTACGGGAAATGGCCTGTGCAATGCGGTAAGCGATATGGTGACCTACACCATTTCGGCCGCCCCCACGGCCAATGCCGGCGCCGATCAGGCACTGTGCAGCAACAACCCGATGGCGGCCTTGAACGGCGGCTTCACGGTGGCCACCGGCGCCAGCTGGGGCGGGGGTGCAGGCACCTTCTTCCCCAGCACCACCAACATGAACGCGACCTACACGCCCACGGCGGCGGAGATCGCGAACGGCAGTGTGACCCTGACCCTCACCACCACGGGCAACGGCCTGTGCAATGCGGTGAGCGACAACGTGGTGCTCACCTTCACGCCATCACCCACGGTGAATGCGGGTGCTGATGGCTCGGTCTGCGTGAACAATGCGGCCGTTGCCCTGAACGGTGCCGTCGGTATCGCCACGGGCGGTATCTGGAGCGGTGGAGCGGGTTCCTTCACGCCGAACAACACCGCGCTGAACGGCACCTACACCCCCACAGCCGCCGAGCTGGCCGCAGGTACGCTCACCCTAACGCTGACCACCACCGGCAATGGGAATTGCGTGGCTGTCTCGGATAGCCGCGTGATCACCTTCACCCCGGCCCCCATCGTGAACGCAGGAACCGCAGCGTCGGTCTGTGCGAACGCGCCAGTGATGAGCTTGAACGGTTCAGTGAGCGGTGCGACCGGTGCCATCTGGAGCGCTGGTGCAGGAATTTTCACGCCGAACAAAACCACGCTGAACGCCACCTACACGCCGACCGCAGGGGAGATCGCGAATGGAAGCGTCACCTTCACCCTGACCTCGGCTGGCAACGGTAATTGCAGCGCGGTCAGCAGCCAGGTCACGTACACGATCACGCCGGCACCAACGGCCAACGCCGGGGCGAACATTTCGCTCTGCTCAAACAATGCCAACGCTGCCTTGAACGGTAGTGTCACGGTGGCCACTGGTGGTGTCTGGAGCGGCGGCAACGGCACCTTCGCACCGAGCAACACCAACCTGGGTGCGGTTTACACGCCAAGCCCCGCGGAGATCGCGAACGGAACGGTCACGCTCACCCTCACCACCACGGGCAATGGCCTGTGCGGGGCGGTGAGCGACAACGTTCAGCTCACCTTCACGCCCTCACCCGCGGTGAACGCCGGTGCTGACGTAGCCATCTGCGCGAACAACGCTGCGGTGGCCCTGAACGGTGCAGTGGGGGGAGCGACGGGTGGTGTATGGAGCGGTGGCAACGGTTCGTTCACGCCGAACAATACCGCACTGAACGCTGTGTACACACCCACTGCAGCGGAGATCGCGAACGGCATCCTTACGCTCACGCTGACGAGCACGGGCAATGGCAACTGCAACGCGGTGTCCGATGAACGAGTGATCACCTTCACGCCCGCACCGGTGGTCACTGCCGGTGTCAACGGTACGGTATGCGCGAACAACGCCACCATCACGCTGGCCGGTTCCGTCGTAGGTGCGACCGGTGGTGTTTGGAGCGGTGGTGCGGGCACCTATGCCCCCAACAACGCCACCTTGAACGCGGTGTACACACCGACCGCAGCTGAGCGCGCTGCTGGTAGTGTGAACCTCACGTTGACCAGCACGGGTAACGGTAACTGCAGCGCCGTGAGCGATCAGGTATCCTGGGCCATCAGCCCTGCACCAATTGCCAACGCTGGTGCGGACCAGACGCTTTGCGCGAACAACCCGGTGGCCACTTTGAACGGGGGCTTCACCGTGGCGTCCGGAGGTTTGTGGAGCGGTGGAGCAGGCACCTTCAGCCCCAGCGCGAGCAACATGAACGCGAGCTACACGCCCGCCGCGGCCGAGATCGCGAGCGGGAATGTCACGCTCACGCTCACCACCACGGGCAACGGTCTGTGCAACCAGGTGAGCGACAACATTACCTTGAACTTCACGCCGGCACCCACGGTGAACGCAGGATTGGATGCCAGCTTCTGCGCGAACAATGCCGCCATCGGCCTGAACGGCAGCGTCACCATTGCGAGCGGCGGTATCTGGAGCGGTGGTCTGGGCAGCTTCACGCCCAACAATACCACGCTCAACGCCACCTACACGCCGACCTCGGCGGAGATCGCGGCGGGCACGCTTACGCTCACACTGACCAGTACGGGCAACAATACTTGCACGGCGGTATCGGACAGCCGGGTGATCACATTCACGCCGGCACCCACGGTGGATGCTGGGGCGAACGGCACGGTGTGTGCCAACAATGCTTCCATCAACTTGAACGGCAGTGTGACGGTCGCCACAGGTGCCATTTGGAGCGGTGGAACTGGAGCGTTCACGCCCAACAACAGCACCTTGAACGCCATCTACCTGCCGAGCGCTGCCGAGCGTGCTGCGGGTACGGTCACCCTCACGCTCACGACCGTGGGCAATGGCACTTGTTCGCCTGTGAGCGATCAGGTCACCTACACCATCACACCGGCCCCCACGGCGAACGCCGGCGCTGACCGCGTGCTCTGCGCCAACAACGCCGTGACCTCGCTGGCGGGTGCTTTCACCGTGGCGACGGGTGGTGTTTGGAGCGGTGGCAACGGGACCTTCGATCCCAGCACGACGAACATGAGCGCGATCTACACGCCCACGGCGGCGGAGATCGGCGCTGGCAGTGTGACGCTCACGCTCACGACCACGGGCAACGGCCTGTGCAACGCAGTGAGCGACCAGGTGCTGCTCACCTTCACCGACGCGCCGACCGCCAATGCAGGTCCGGATGTGACGGTATGCGCCAACAATGCCGCCGTACCCTTGGGCGGTAGTGTGGTCACGGCCACGGGCGGCGTGTGGAGCGGTGGTACGGGAACCTTCAGCCCCAGTGCCAACGCGCTGAACGCGACCTACACACCGGGTGCTGCGGACATTGCCGCCGGTCAGATCACCTTGACGCTGACCTCCACGGGCAACGGGAACTGCGCTGCCGCCACGGATACGCGCGTCATCACGTACACGCCAGCACCGATCGTGAACGCCGGCCCGGATGGCCTGGTGTGCGCGAACGCACCGCTCATCAGTCTGAACGGCGCCGTGAACGGTGCCGCGGGTGGCGTATGGAGCGGTGGGTCCGGCGTGTTCTCGCCGAACAGCATCACGCTCAATGCCACCTACATGCCTACTGCGGCCGAGATCGCCAGCGGCAGCGTGACGCTCACCCTCACCTCGGCAGGCAACGGTCTGTGCAACCCTGTCACGGACCAGGTGACCTATACCATCACTCCGGCACCCACGGTGAGCGCCGGTGCTGACCAGACGCTTTGTGGCAACAACGCCAATGCGGTGCTGAACGCCGCGATCACGGTGGCCACCGGCGTGCAGTGGTCAGGTGGAGCGGGGGTCTACGCTCCTGGGAGCACGGCACAGAACATCACCTACCAGCCTTCGCCGATCGAGGTCGCGAACGGGAGCGTTACGCTGACGGTGACCACCACGGGCAATGGCATCTGCGCGGCTGTTAGCGACCTGGTGACCCTCGACTTCACTCCGGCTCCGATCGCGAACGCAGGTCCGGACCAAACGGTGAGCAGTAACAATGCCAACACCACGCTGGCGGGCTCCTTCAGCATCGCCACGGGGATCATCTGGAGCGGTGGTGCGGGCACCTACGCTCCGAACAACACCACGGCGAACGCGGTATACACGCCCACGGCCGCTGAGATCGCCGCGGGTAGCGTGACCCTGACGATGACCACCACGGGCAACGGTGCCTGCGCGTCATCGAGCGATGCGATGACCATCACCTTCGGTGCAGCGCCCACGGCCAATGCCGGTCCCGACCAGAGCATCTGTGCGAACAACGCAAGTGTGGTGTTGAACGGTCAGGTGACCATTGCCACAGGTGGCATCTGGAGTGGCGGAACGGGCACTTTCACGCCCAACAGCGGCGCCCTGAACGCGACCTATGTGCCGAGCGCTGCTGAGATCGCCGCGGGAACGGTGACACTCACCCTCACCACGGTGGGCAATGGCAACAGCCTGCCCGTGACCGACCAGGTGACCATCACCATCACACCGGCACCGGTGGTGAACGCGGGTCCGAACCTCACTGTCTGCGCCAACCAATCGACCGCGCAGCTGGCCGGGACCGTGAACAATGCGACCGGCGGTGTGTGGAGCGGCGGATCGGGCACCTTCAACCCGGGCATTTCCAACTTGAACGCGACCTACACGCCCACCCCGGGTGAGATCTCCGCCGGTACCGTTACCCTCACGCTCACCAGCACGGGCAATGGCTTGTGCAATGCTGTCAGTGACCAGGTGGTGATCACCGTGGCACCTGCACCAGTGGTGAACGCCGGCCTGGACGGAACTGTGTGTGCGAACAACGCCGCAGTGCAGCTGGAAGCTTCGGTTGGCAACGCAGGCGGTGGCATCTGGAGCGGCGGCACCGGTGGCTTCTCGCCGAGCATCACCGCACTGAACGCCGTCTATACCCCGAGCACCACCGAGCTCAACAACGGTTCGGTGACACTGTACCTCACCAGCACCGGCAACGGCACCTGCGCGCAGGTCACGGACGAGGTGTTCATCGTCTTCACACAGGCCCCGGTCGTCAATGCAGGTCCTGATGTGACCGTTTGCGCGAACGGTGCAACGGTCAGCCTGAGCGGTACAGTGAGCATCGCCGGTGGTGGTGTGTGGAGCGGCGGCAGCGGCAGTTTCAGCCCGAACGCCAACACCCTGAATGCGACCTACACACCCAGTCCGGCGGAAGTGGCCCTGGGCACGGTGACCCTCACGCTCACATCCACCCAGAACGGCTTGTGCAACGCAGTGAGCGACCAGATGACCATCAGCATCATCGCCGCTCCGGTGGCGGAAGCAGGCAACAACCTCTTCGTGTGCAGCAACAACGCCAGTGTGCAGCTCGGCGGTAGTGTGACCGGCGCGGGCGGTGGTCAATGGAGCGGTGGTGCGGGAACGTTCACGCCGTCCATCGCATCGCTGAACGCCGTGTACACGCCGACTCCCACCGAGATCGCAGCAGGTACGCTGAACCTAACCCTCACCACCATCGGCAATGGCAATTGCGTGCCGGTAACGGACAACGTGCTCATCACCTTCACGGCCGCTCCCACGGCGGAAGCGGGTGTCGGCGGTGTATTCTGTGCGAACAATGCCAGCATCCAACTGAACGGTAGTGTTACCGTGGCCAATGGTGGGTCCTGGTCCGGCGCGCAGGGCACCTTCGCCCCGAACGCCAACAGCCTCAGCGCAGTGTACCAACCTTCTGTGGGTGAACTGGCCGCTGGCAGCGTGACCCTGACCCTGACCACCACTGGCAACAACGGCTGCACGGCGGTGAGCGACGAGGTGACCTACACCTTTACGCCTGCGCCTACTGCGAATGCAGGTGTGGACCTGAACAGTTGTGCGAACAGTTCCACCGTACAGCTCAATGGTGCGGTCACCGTGGCCGCTGGAGGGCTGTGGACCGGTGGCACAGGCGGCTTCAGCCCGAACAGTGGTACGCTGAACGCTACCTACACGCCGAGCGCCGCCGAGATCGCAGCGGGTACGGCAACGCTGACGCTTACTACGGTGGGCAATGGCTTGTGCAATGCCGTAAGCGATCAGGTGGTCATCACCATCGCCCCTGCGCCCATCGTGGATGCTGGTGCTGCGATCCAAGTGTGTGCGAACAACGCCAGCGCTGCCCTCAACGGCAATGTGCTCAATGCGGCCGGTGGTGTATGGAGCGGTGCAGGCACGTTCAGCCCCAACGCAACGACGCTGAACGCCATCTACACGCCCACCGCGGCTGAGATCACGGCAGGCAACGCGACCATCACCCTCACCAGCACCGGCAATGGCCTGTGTGCAGCAGTGAGCGACAATGTCGTGATCACCTTTACCCCGGCACCGATCGTGGACGCGGGGGTCGCCCAGACGCTTTGTGCGAACAACGCGAACGCCCAGCTCGCCGGAAATGTGTCGGGTGCCATCGGTGGGACCTGGAGCGGTGGTGCAGGAACGTATGGGCCTGCGGCCAACAGCCTGGGTGCGGTCTACACGCCGACCGCTGCGGAACTCAACGCAGGCAACCTATGGCTGTACCTCACCTCCACGGGTAATGGTGGTTGCAATGCCGCCCTTGATTCGGTGCAGCTGTTCTTCACACAGGCGCCCACCGTGGATGCTGGTATGAACGCCCATGTGTGTGCCAATGCTGCGGAAGTGGCGCTGAATGGCGCGGTGACCGTAGCTACAGGTGGCGTATGGAGCGGTGGTTCGGGCAGCTTCAGCCCGAACGCGAATACGCTGAGTGCGACCTATACCCCGAGCCTCGCTGAGATGGCTGCGGGTAGTGTCACGCTTACGCTCACCACCACAGGCTTCGGCAATTGCACGGCTGTGCAGGACAACATGGTCATCACCATCGATCCTGTACCTGTCGTCAACGCTGGTCCCGACCAGGCCATCTGCGCGAACAACCCCAACATCCAGCTCAATGGCTTTGTGGGCAACGCGCCGGGTGCCATCTGGAGCGGCGGTGCAGGCACGTACGTCTCAGGTGTTACGGCCACGGCCACACAATACATTCCCACGGCGGGTGAGATCGCTGCGGGTGTGATCACCTTCACGCTCACCAGCACGGGCACCACCATCTGCAACGCGATGAGCGACCAGATGACCGTCACCTTCACTGGTGCGCCCATTGTGGATGCCGGTACCGACCTCGCGATCTGTGCCAACAACAGCGATGTACAGCTGAACGGCAACGTGATCAATGCCAACGGTGGAGCCTGGTCCGGCGGTAACGGATCCTTCTCACCGGCCAACAATGTGTTCGCTCCGGTGTACACTCCGACCGCTGCTGAACTGGCTGCTGGTAGTGTGCTCCTCACGCTCACCAGCACAGGCAATGGCAGCTGCTTCGCCGTGAACGATCAAGTGCTCATCACCTTCACGCCGGCACCATCGGTGAATGCTGGTGCGGATCTGACCGTCTGTGCGAACAACCCTACGGTCGACCTCAGTGGTGCACTGACGGTAGCCAACGGCGCCACATGGAGCGGCGGCCTGGGGACCTATTCACCAGACGCCAACGCGCTGAACGCCCAGTACACGCTGACGCCCTTCGAGCTGCAGCAGGGTACCATCACCCTCACCTTGACCAGCACCGGCAATGGCAACTGCCTTGCGGTGAACGATCAACTGAACATCAGCGTGACCCCGGCACCTGTGGTGAACGCTGGTGCGGACATCACGGCTTGCTCCAACGCCCTGGATGTGGCGTTGAACGGAAGCGTGAGCGCTGGTGCGACCACGGGTCAGTGGACCACCTCGGGAACAGGATCGTTCGCGCCGAACGCGAGCGCCCTCACCGCGACCTATCTGGCGAGCAGCCTGGATTCGCTCAATGGCGGTGTACAGCTCATCCTGACGTCCACCGGCAACGGACTCTGCGCAAGCGTGAGCGATACGTTGGACCTGATCATCCTGCCCAACGCGATCGCCAATGCCGGGCCTGATCAAGTGGTGTGCGCGACAGAAGCGACCATTGCATTGAACGGCACCATCACCGGCAACGCCACACAAGGCACATGGACCACTACCGGAGCAGGTTCGTTCGCGCCGAACGCAAGCGCGCCGAACGCGGTGTACACCATTGCTCCCAGCGATGCGCTCGCTGGCAACGTCACCTTCACCTGGAGCGTGAACAGCTGCGACAATGCCATGGATCAGATGACACTGACCATCGTGCCGGAGTCGCAGGTGGACGCAGGCAACGATCTGGTGGTGTGCGTGGACGACCTCGATATCCTCATCAATGGCAGCGTGAGCGGCGCTTCCACCACGGGTGTATGGAGCACGCTCGGCACGGGCACCTTCCAGAACGCCACGAGCGCACTGGCCAACATCTATCGGGCGAGTTCACAGGATTCCCTGGCCACCGGCGTGGACCTGATCCTCACGGCCACCAGTACCAGCGTGTGCCCTGCGGCGATCGATACCATCCACATCGACATTCTGCCCTTCGGGACGGTGAACGCCGGTGCGGACATGACCGCCTGTGCCAACAATGCAGTGGTGCAGCTGAACGGCAGCCTGCTGGGCGATGCCACACAAGTACAGTGGACCACCAGCGGTACCGGCCAGTTCTTCCCGAACAACACGGTACTCACGCCCACTTATGTGCCCAGCGCACTCGACACGTTGATCGGTGAAGTGACCCTGACGCTGAGCGCACTGAACAGCTGCAACAGCGCCAACGATGCCATGGTCTTGAGTCTCACTCCAGCGCCCTACGTGAACGCTGGTCCGGACCAGACCTACTGCGATGGCGTCAGCACGTTCGACCTGCAGGGCATCGTGTCCGGCATCACCGATCTGGGCTTGTGGAGCACCACGGGTACGGGTACGCTGGCTTCGACCACTGACCTCAGCACTGCGTACACCGCAAGTGCCGCCGATATCCAGAACGGGTCTATCACCTTCACACTGACCTCCCAGAACAACGGCACCTGCAATGCCGTCACCGATGCGATGACCATCTACCTCACCGATGGTCTGCAGGCCAATGCAGGTCCTGACATGAGCGTGTGCGTGCTCGATGATCATGCTCAATTGCAAGGTCAGATCGTCAACGGTTCGCCATCGGGTATCTGGTCCAGCACGGGTACCGGTTCCTTCGAGCCCAGTGCCGATGTGCTCAATGCTCAGTACCATTTCTCGCCCGCCGATGTGGCCAATGGGAGCGTAGTACTCACGCTCCTCAGCACCAACACGGGCACCTGCGCTCCTGTGCAGGACCAGTTGGTGCTCACCTTCGGCAACAGCAGCTTCGCCTTTGCCGGGGACGATCAAGTGGTGTGCGCCAATGCGCCCATCGTGCAGCTCGCTGGTAATGTGAGCGGCGCGCAAGGTGGACAGTGGACCACCGGTGGCAGTGGCTTCTTCAGCAACACCACCGCCACCAACAGCACCTACACGCTCAGCGCTGCCGATATCGCCAATGGCGAGGTCCAGCTCACCCTCACCACGGTGGGCAATGGGCTCTGTGCGGCCGCCAGTGATGTGGTCACCATCAGCGTGAACGCATTGCCCCAGGTGAACGCCGGCGCGGACATCGTGGCCTGCACGGCCGCTCCCGTGCAGCTGGTGGCCAATGTGGCGAACGTACCCACCGTGAGCTGGAGCACCAGCGGCACCGGCAGCTTCCTGGATGCCAATGCCTTGGCCACACTCTATACACCGAGCGCTGCTGATAGTACCGCTGGCAGTGTGGTGCTCACCGCCACCACAACGGGTGTGGAGCCCTGTGCCGCGGTCAGCGATCAGCTCGTGATCACCTTTGGTGGTGGACTCGCTGCGACCGCTGGACCGGATGTGGTGGCCTGCAGTACCGATGCCAACATCGTCCTGAACGGTGCAGTGGCCGGAACCACCACGGGCATCTGGAGCAGCACCGGTACGGGTTCCTTCGTGCCCAGCGCCACTGCGCTCAACGCCACTTACGTGCCCGGCCCGGCCGACTTCGTGATCGGTGATGTGTCGCTGGTGCTCTCCACCACCAACAACCAAGGTTGTGCAGCCGGGCGCGATACCCTCGTGGTGAGCTACCATGTGCCCCCCACCGTGGATGCCGGTGCAAGTGTGTTGCTGTGTGATGGGCTGGAGGATGTGTCCCTCAACGGGCAGGTGCAGAACGCCGGCAGCGTGCAGTGGTTCACCACGGGCACGGGCAGCTTCAGCCCCTCGAACACCGTGGCCAACGCGGTCTACACGCCTACAGCGAACGATAGCATCGCAGGCGGCGTGTACCTCATCCTCACCGGATTCGGAACAGGTACGTGCGGCAACGTGAGCGACTCGCTTTTCGTGGACATCGGTCCCACGCGCATCGCCAATGCTGGCACCGACCAAGTGATCTGTGCCGATGGTGGCGCGATCCAACTGAACGGTGCGGTGATCGGTGTGAGCGGTGGCCAATGGAGCACCACCGGTACCGGCACTTTCGCACCGGACCACACCAGCCTCACCAGCACCTACGTACCCAGTGCCACGGACCTGGTCTTCGGCGAACTGCGCTTCGTGCTCAGCACCACCGGAAACCTGGGCTGCCCTGCAGCGCACGATACCCTGGTGGTGGCCCTGCAGCAGATGCCCACGGTGAACGCCGGCCAGGACATCAACGTGTGCGATGCCACTACAGCAGTTCAGCTCGGCGGTTCCTTCACGGGAGCATCGGGTGTGCAATGGTCGAGCAACGGTGCCGGTGTATTCCTGCCGAACACGGCGGATGCCAACGCCACCTACCAGCCGGGCGTCACGGATGGTCAGCTGGGCTCGGTGCGCATGGTCCTCACCACCACCGGCAACGGTGTGTGTGCGGCAGCGCGTGATACCGTGCTCCTGAGCTTCGTGAACCCCCTGACGGCCGACTTCACCTGGAGCAATGCCTGTGCCGGAGGGCAGACGCAGTTCACCAGTACCAGTACCACCTCGGGTGCGCCCATCGTGGGCTGGAACTGGGAATTCAGCAATGGAACCACTGGCAGCGGTCCGCAGACCGGTAGCACCTTTGCCACGCAGGGCCAGTACACCGCCACGCTCACGGTCTTCGCCCAGAACGGCTGCAGCAGCAGTGTCACCCGTACCGTTGATGTGCTGCAAGCGCCTGTGGCGGGCTTCAGCATCAGCGGCGATTCCTTCACCGACACGCCGATCGAGTTCACAGACAGCTCCTTCGGGGCCACCGGCTGGCAGTACGACTTCGGCGATGGCAACGGAGCCCTGGCGGCCGAACCGGTGCATGAGTACACCGAGGCCGGTCAGTACATCATCGTGCAGACCGTGAGCAATGCCAACGGCTGCACCGATCGCGACTCGCTGTTGATGAGCATCGCCGTGAAGGACATCCTGCCACCCAAGCTGCCGAATGCGTTCAGCCCTAACGGCGATGGCGTCAATGATGTGTTCTACGTCCGCGGCGGTCCGTTCGAGACCATCGATCTGAAGATCTACAACGGCTGGGGCGAGCTCATCTTCCAGACCACCGATCCCACCTTCGGCTGGGACGGCACCCACGACGGCCGGCCGGAGATCAACGGGGTCTATGTGTACACGGTCCAGGCCACATTGGTCGATGGCCAGCAGCACGAGCGGTCGGGTAAGGTCACACTCATGCGATAAACGGAAGCCCTGAACAATCATGAGCATCTACAAACGCCTTTGCCACCTGACCATTGCCTTCGGCGTCAGCGCTGCGGCCCATTCTCAGGATGGCCAGCTGTCGCAGTATGAAGCAGCACCGGTATTGCTGAATCCCGCGCTAACAGGGATGTACGAGAATGCGGAGTTCCGCATGGCCTGCAACGTCCGCAGCCAGTGGACCAGCCTGTCGAGCAATTTCCTCACGACGGCGTTCGCCTATGACCTTTCGTTCCAGAAGCGTTTCGGGGCAGGGATGTACCTGACCAATTACAACATGGCAGGAATCGTGAACACCTTCCAAGCGGGCGCCTCGGGGGCCTACAACGTCTTCGACCCGAAGGGGCATCATACCCTGTCCGCGGGGGTGCAGCTGGGCCTTGTCTACAAGAAGATCAATGACCAACAGCTGGTCTGGGATGCCCAGTACAGCAACGGCAACTTTGATTCGGACCTGCCATCCGGGGAGAACCTTCAGCGCGGTGCCCGCCTGATGCCGGACGTATCGCTTGGAATCGCCTATCGCAGCACCAGTCCACGGGCGGCGGTGAAGCCGTTCGCCAACGTTGCGCTGTTCCATGTCACCACGCCCGACGAGTCCATCCTGCGGAGCACGAAGAGCGATCTGCCGATCCGCTATTCGATCAATGCCGGCCTGCGGGTGAATATCAACGAGCAGTTCGTCCTCATTCCGCAGGCCCTAGGCATGCGGCAGGGGGCTGACCAGCAGATCCACGCCGGCATGCTGGCCGAGTTCGTCATCGGTGGTTCGGTGTACAGCGCGCTGTGCGGCGCCTCTTATCGCGTGGACGATGCCGTCGTTGCCCATGTGGGCCTGAAGCACAAGAACAGCGCCTACCGGTTCAGCTACGATGTGAATACGTCTCCCCTGCGCTCGTATTCCCGGAGCAACGGGGCTTTCGAGTTCTCCATCGTGTACTACGGGACGCACGCCGGCCGCGAACGGCGGCTGGTAAGCAACGCGTTCTGAGCAGGGCCTCAGCCCTTCAGCGCCTCAGCGCCGCCTACGATCTCGAGGATCTCGTTCGTGATGCTCGCTTGGCGCGCCTTGTTGTAGGTCAGCTTCAGGTCCTTCAGCAGCGCATCGGCGTTGTCGGTGGCCTTGTGCATGGCGGTCATGCGTGCACCGTGCTCCGCAGCGAAACTGTCGAGCAGCGCCTTATAGAGCTGGATCTTCAGGCTCTTGGGGATGATTCCCTCCACGATGGTGGCCCTGTCGGGTTCCATGATGTGGTCTGCCTTGGTGCTGCCTCCGGATCCCTTCTCGGCGGGCGCGATGGGTAGGTACTGCTCCTCGGTGGTGATCTGCACCGCGGCGTTCTTGAACTTGTTGTAGAAGAGCACCACGCGGTCGTAGCGGCCCTCGGCGAACTGCTTCATGAGGAGCTCCGCAACCGGTGCGGCCTTGTCGAAGCTGAGGCCGTCGAACAGCGAAGCCAGGTCCGTCGGCAGGTTGCCATCCAGCATCCCGCTGCGGCGATAGAGGTCCATGGCCTTCTTTCCGATGGGCAGGATGCTCACCTCCTGGTTGTTCGACCGTGCCTCGGCAATGGCTTTGCGCATCAGGCGGAACACCTGGGTGTTGAATGCGCCAGCCAGCCCGCGGTTGCTCACGATGGGCACCAGCAGCACCTTCTTCACCTCTCGCTGGGCGCTGTACACCCCCTCGCTGCTGTCGAGGCTTGCGCTCACATTGCCCAGGATGGTCTGCAGCTTCTCGGCATAGGGGCGCATGCGCACGATGGCGTCCTGCGCACGGCGCAGCTTTGCCGCACTCACCATCTTCATGGCTGCGGTGATCTGCTTGGTGCTGTTCACCGAGACGATCCTGCTCCGTACCTCCTTCAGGCTGGGCATTGTACAGTGCTGCTGGTTCGGGGCCTCGGGCCGACCCCCAGGGTCGGCTCCATTCGGTCTCCGCTATTAATTGTCGAGGCTTTTCACCAGGTCAGCGGCCACCTTCTCCAGCGTGCCGGTGATCTGGTCGTTGTAATCGCCTTTCTTGAGCGCGGCGAGCACATCGCTGTGCTTGTTGCGCAGCATGGTGATGAACTCGGCCTCGAACTGCTTCACGTTCTTCACGGGCACCTTGCTGAGCAGGCCCTTGGTGCCGCAGTAGATGATGGCGATCTGCTCCTCCACGCGCATGGGGCTGTTCTGGCCCTGCTTGAGGATCTCCACGTTGCGCGCGCCCTTGTCGAGCACGGACTTGGTGGCGGCGTCGAGGTCGGAGCCGAACTTGCTGAAGGCCTCCAGCTCGCGGTACTGAGCCTGGTCGAGCTTCAGCGTGCCGGCCACCTTCTTCATCGACTTGATCTGGGCATTTCCGCCCACGCGGCTCACGCTGATGCCCACGTTGATCGCGGGGCGCACGCCACTGAGGAAGAGGTTGCTCTCCAGGAAGATCTGCCCGTCCGTGATCGAGATCACGTTGGTGGGGATATAGGCGGACACGTCGCCGGCCTGCGTCTCGATGATGGGCAGCGCGGTGAGGGAGCCGCCCCCTTTCACGCGGCCCTTCAATGAGGCGGGCAGGTCGTTCATCTCAGCGGCCACCTTGTCGTCGGCGATCACCTTGGCGGCGCGCTCCAGCAGACGGCTGTGCAGGTAGAACACGTCGCCGGGATAGGCTTCGCGGCCCGGGGGGCGGCGAAGCAGCAGCGACACCTCGCGATAGGCCACGGCCTGCTTCGAGAGATCGTCATACACGATCAGGGCAGGGCGTCCGGTGTCGCGGAAATACTCGCCGATGGCAGCGCCGGTGAAAGGCGCGTAGAACTGCATCGGGGCGGGGTCGCTGGCGTTGGCAGCAACCACGATGGTGTAGGGCATGGCGCCGTTCTCCTCCAGGGTCTTCACCGTGGCCGCCACGGTGCTGCCCTTCTGGCCGATGGCCACATAGATGCAGTACACCGGCTTGCCGGCCTCGTAGAATTCTTTCTGATTGATGATGGTGTCGATGGCCACCGTGCTCTTTCCGGTCTGGCGGTCGCCGATGATGAGCTCGCGTTGGCCGCGACCGATGGGAATCATGGCATCCACGGCCTTGATGCCGGTCTGCAGGGGCTCCTTCACGGGCTCGCGGTAGATAACGCCCGGGGCACGGCGCTCCAACGGCATTTCGAAGAGCTCGCCGCCGATGGGGCCCTTGCCGTCGATGGGCTCGCCAAGGGTGTTCACCACGCGGCCCACCATCTGCTCGCCGACGTTGATGCTGGCGATGCGCTTGGTGCGCTTCACGGTGTCGCCCTCCTTGATGCCCACGCTGGACCCTAGGAGTACGGCGCCCACGTTGTCCTCCTCCAGGTTGAGCACGATGCCGCGGAGGCCGCTGTTGAACTCGATGAGTTCGCCGCTCTGCACGCCCTTGAGGCCGTAGATGCGTGCGATGCCATCACCGACCTGCAGCACCGTTCCGACCTCTTCCAGCTCGGCCTCGCTGCGGAAGCCGGCGAGTTCTTGTTTCAGGATCGCCGTCACTTCGGCGGGTTGCACATGGGCCATGGCCTTCTTGCTTTAGATCTCGGGGATGTACGGGTTCTCGGAGAACTTGCGGCGCAGGTCGCTCAGGCGGCGGCTCACGCTGCCGTCGTACTGCTCGTCTCCGATGCGGATGGTGAGCCCGCCGATGAGTGCGGCGTCCACCTGCTCCTGCAGTTCAATGGTCTTTCCGGGGTGCTGCTTCTCCGCAAGGGCGCGCACCTTGGCACGCGTGGCATCGCTGATCGGCGCGGCGCTAGTCACCTGCGCGGTGACGATGCCCTTATGCTGCCGGTACAGCTCGCCGAACGCTTCGGCCACGTGCGGAAGGAGCTCTTCCCGGCCCTTGCGCGCCAGCACGCCCATGAAGGCGTTGGTGATCTGGCCCACCTTGCCGGCGAACACCTGCTCCAGGATGCGCTCCTTCTTGTCCGTCTTCACCACCGGGCTTTTCAGCAGCACCACCAGGTCGCGGCTGCCGGTGCATGTGGCGGCCACCAGGCGCATGTCCTCGTGCACGCCTGCGAGCACGCCCCTCTCTTGGGCGAGCTCCATGAGCGAGCGGGCATAGCGGTAGGCTACCGGGGCGACGTTCATGACTTGCGCAGCTCGGCTTCGGCCATCACCTTGTCCACCAGGCCCTGTTGGGCGGCGGCGTCCCCGAGCTTCTCCCGCAGGATGCGCTCGGCCACCAGGATGCTCAGCTCGGCCACCTGGTTCTTCATGTCGGTGATGGCGGCGTTCTTCTCGTTCTGGATGTCGGTGCGGGCGCGCGCCAGCAGCGCGTCCGCCTCGGCTTTCGCCTTCGCTTTCGCCTCGGCGATCTCCTTGTCGCGGATGTCGCGGGCCTCCTTCAGCAGCAGCTCCCGCTCCTCGCGCGCCTGGCGCATCAGCTCCTCGTTGCGGGCATTCAGGGCCGTCATCTCCTCGCGCGCCTTCTTCGCTTCGTTGAGCGCGTCGGCAATGGAGGACTCTCGGTCCTTGAGTCCCTTGAGGATCGGCTTCCACGCGAACTTGGCCAGGATGAACAGCACCGTCAGGAACGATACCATCATCCAGAAGATGAGGCCATAGGAGAACTCGATGAGCATGACGCTGAGGTTGGGTCGATGACGAGGCGTTGCCGTGCGGCGCCCTTAGAGCACCATGGCCAGCAGGCCCACCACGATGCCGAACATGGCGGCGCCTTCCACGAGGGCGGCGGCGAGGATCATGTTGGCGCGGATGTCGTTGGTGGCTTCGGGCTGGCGGGCGATGGCCTGCATGGCGTCACCACCGATGCGGCCGATGCCGATGCCGGCGGCCAGGGCGGCCACGCCTGCGCCGATGGCGGCGAAACCGAAGTGACCATTCTCAGCGACGGCTTGCAGGAGGAACGAGAGGAACATGACGTTGTTGGGTTTGCGGGTTGTTCTAGTGGTGATGGGGCTCTTCGATGGCGGCCCCGAAGTACATCGCGGAGAGGAAGGTGAACACGAAGGCCTGGATGAAGGCCACCAGGAGCTCCAGCATGCTCATGAACACGGTGAAGAGCAGGCTGAAGATGCTCACGCCCCAGCCAAGCCCGGCGTTGATCTCACCGAAGATGAAGATGAGCGCGAAGAAGCTTAGCACGATGATGTGGCCCGCCGTGATGTTCGCGAAGAGTCGGATCATCAGGATGGCCGGGCGCAGGAACACGCCCAGTATCTCCACCGGGGTGAGGATCAGCAGCACGGGCTTCGGTACGCCCGGCATGGCCAGGATGTGGCCCCAGTAATGCCGGTTGCCGTTCAGCAGGGTGATGATGAAGGTGATGGCCGCCAGCGCGAAGGTGACAGAGATGCTGCCGGTTACGTTGGCACCGAAGGGGAAGAGTGGGATAAGCCCCATCAGGTTGTTGATGAGGATGAAGAAGAACACCGTGAGCAGGTACGGCATGAAGCGCTCGTACTTGGGCCCGATGTTCGCTCTGGCCACGTCATCGCGCACGAAGAGGATGATGGGCTCGATGAGGTTCTGCAGGCCAGTGGGAGCCTGGCCGGGGCGGCGGGCGTAGGCCTTGGCCACGCTCAGGAAGATCAGCAGCATGAGCGCCGCGCTCACGAAGATGGCCAGCACATTCTTGGTGATGCTGAAGTCGATGGTGGCCTGCGTCAGCTCCTCGTTCACTGTTGCCGCATGCACCGGTGTGCCATCAGCCGCGTCGGTGGCCACGATCTTCTTGCCCTGCAGCATGTACCCGCCATAAGCTTCCTCGCCGTGGTGGAACTTTCCGCTGCTGAAGATGCTCAGGCCGCGCTGGCTGTTGTACACGATAACCGGGAGCGGGAGCGAAGTGTGCCCCCACAGGTGCCAGCCGTGCTCGTCGGTCACGTGGCCCATGATCATCTCGCCCGGGTTGAACTTGGCATGGGCGGCCTCCTCATGGGAGCCGTGTTCGACGGCCGTCATCGCAACGGCGGCGGAATCCACCTGGCCATGGCTGTGCCCGTCGTGCTCATGACCTTCGTGCTGCGCGGCGACGGGGCCCAACGCAAGGGCTCCGAACATCAGGGAAATCAGGCGCAGCAAGGCTTTCAGCGGCATCACGGACAAGGGGCACCCCTTCTTTGCGGCCGCGAAGGTAGGGATCCGCGCGGAACAACAAGGAATCCGCGCAAAACGATCGGTGGCGCCCGAAGGGCCCAGGCCGTCAGCGGGGCCTGGTCTCTTTGAAGAGGTGCAGCATGGCGCCGGCGATGCCAATCAGGCTCAGCCCGAGCGTGAACACCGGGAAGCGCCAGGCCAGCTGCTTGTCCGCCCACATGCCCAGGAAGGTGAAGGCCAGCACGATGCCGATCATGGTGAGGCCGAGCCCCATGAAGCGCAGGTAGCCGCCATAGGCCTTGCGCGCCTTGCGCAGGTCGTCGGGCCCCTTCATGTCCTCGGAAGCCGGCGCGACAGCCCGCTCAAACGAACCGTGCTGAACGCCAGGTAGGCGAGGTACAGCGCCGCGAACGTGATGCCCGCCGTGAGCACCGACTCCTTCGGTGAGCGCAGGAGCACCAGGACGAGCATGCCCAGGGAAAGGAGCATCTTGATGCCCAGTCCCGCCATGAAGCGCCTTGCGAAGCCCTTGGGATCCGCGGCCATCGCATGTTCCTGCCACAGGTGCAGCCCGATGGCGAGCAGGGTGAACCACGCCAACATGAGCCCATGCACGGGTTCGAACGGCAGGCGCAGGGCGAACAGCACCAGCCATTGCAGCAAGCCCAAGGTGGCTGCGAAGAGCAGGATGGGAATGAGGAAGGACCAGCGGCGCGGTGCCATCGGCTAAGCTCCGGCTGGGACGCCCGGCATCATCAGCGCGATGCCTGAGCGGGTTGGGCGGCGCTTCCCGCGGCGTTCTCCGTGCGCAGGCGAACGGGGTCCATTTCCTTCACCACGCCGCCTGCCATGCTGCAGTTGCCGGTGAAGACGGCCCCCGGCTCGATGGCCAGCTTCTTGGTGTTGATGTCGCCCTGGAGCTTGGCGGTGGCTTTCAGGCTCAGCAGGTCCTGGCAATTGATGCGGCCCAGCACGGTGCCCTCGATATCACTGCTCTGGCAGACCACCTCGCCCTCGATCACGCCCGTTTGACCGACGATCACCCGTCCGCGGGCATGCACGGTGCCCTTCACCCGGCCATCGATACGGATGTTGCTGTCGCTCTGGATCTCGCCCACGATGGAGGTGCCCTCCATGATGCTGTTGATCTTGCCGGGGCTAACGGGTTCGTTGGGCTTGCTCATGGTCGTTGGGGCGGGTTTATCGCTGCGGAACATGGTCCCTTGGCTGGGTGTTAACGATGGCCTTCGCGGCAAAGATAGCCGTGCCGGCCACTTATCCTACTGACGATCAAGGTAATTCTGCTGGAAGAAGGCCCGGTAGCCCGCCACATCCTTCGCCTTGTAGAAGAGGGTGTAATTCGCCTGGGTGATGGCAAAGGCCGGATAGCCTTGGTCGGAGAGACCCTGGAGCATGTCCTCGTTTCCCGTGAAGAGCGCATGGTACTCCATGGCCTTGGCCTTGTTGGGGAGCGGGCTGATGAGCACCAGTTGCTGGTCGCTGCCCAGGATACTGCTGGTCACCTGCAGGGGCGTATGGCCGAAATAGGCCCCGTTGAAGTCCGAGACCGCTGCGCGGATGGTGCTCATGTCCGTGCCGGCGTTGGGCACCACCACCACATAGGTGTGCGGGCCATCGTCCTTGGAGTAGGGCGTGGCTTCGGCCGCCCTGGGCTTGGGCGCACCGCCACCGCTCCCATCAAGGCCGGCAAGCAGTTCCTCGGCGCGCGAGGCCTCCTCCGTACCGGGGAACTGGGACTTCACGGCGAGGAGCGCGGTACGGTATTCAGGGATGTTGCGCGTGCCGCCGATGGCCATGGCGCGCAGGAAGTGGTATTTCGGGCGGTAGTGGTTGTTGGGCTCCTCCGCGATCACCCTGTCGCAGGCGGCGATCACAGGGTAATAGGAGTATTGGCGGAACAGGCGGTACACCTCCTTGTAAGCGGCTTCCTCCTCCTTCTTGCGGGCCTCGTCGGCCATGAGGATGTTGGGGTCGCGCACGAGCCGCGCGAACTCCGACTCGGGCCAGCGGTCGAGGATGATGTTGGCGTAGGTCTGGGAGCCGCTGCCGCCCATGAGGTCCACCCACCCGTTGGCTTCCTTCTCCAGGTAGATGCGGTAGAGCTGATAGTGGCTCTCAGGGGTGTACCGGCATTCATCGAACCGGTTGTTGAGCACCTCGAAGCTCTCGATGGCATTGTCGATGTCGCGCAGCTGCTCCTTGTAGATCATGCCGCTGGCGTAGAGTGCACCGCAGATCCGCCCGTTCGAGGCCGCCAGCGCGGAGTCGCCGCGCGGGATGTCCCGGAGGTAGAAGGAGGGGTCCTTCCATTCCGCCTCGGCTTTATCGCCCGCACCATCATCGCCCCCTTCCTCCTCTTCCTCGTCATCGCCCATGGCCAGGGCGCTGCCGCTGCGGTCCTGCCGGCGCCAGTCGTCCTCCAGCTTGCGGCTGCCCCACTTCTTGCGAAAGCTGGCCATGCCCCGGCTGATCTGCTGCGGGTCGTAGAAGTACCAGTTCCCGCGGCTTCCCGGAGGGCCACCCGGCGGTTTGGCCGCCGGCGTCTCGGGCAGGGCGCGCGCCTCCGCCTCGCGCCGGGCGCGGTCTTCCTCGGCGTTCTCCCGCTCGCGGATGATTCCGCGGATCTTCTTCTCCAGCTCGGATTCATCCAGCCCCATCAGCCCTTGCAGGCTGTCCTCCCGAGCGATGATATCGAGCTGTTGCACCAGGTCGCCCAGTACCCTGGCGCGGGTCTCCACCTCTCCGTAGCGCACATGCGTTTCGGCCAGCAGCACCTTGGTGCTGTCGTAGTACTGCTGCGCGGGCACGTATCTGCGGTCCTCGAAGAACAGGTCCGCGAGCCTCAGGAAGCTCTTGGCCTTCTGCTTGGTGTCCGTGGTGCTCGCCTGCACGCTCTGCTTCAGCCGGGCAATGGCCTCGTCGCGCTTCCGCTCCTTCAGGTCCAGGTCCGCCAGCGCGTAGTGGATCATGTCGAAGTGGTCGATGTGCTTGTCGTCGCGGAGCATGGCATTGAGCCGTTTGCGCAGCGTCTTGGTGTCGCCCTTGTTGAAGGAGAGCGCCTGGAAGATCTGCGCATGGAACGCCATCTCATAGGGCGGCGCCATCTTCACCACGGCCGCGAACTGGTCGATGGCCTTCTTCTCCTGGCCCTTGATGCCGTAGAGCTGCGCCAGTACGAAGGCCCACCGCACCTTCTCGCGCTTCCGCTTGGCGAGCGGGACGGCACGCTCCAGATGCATGATGGCATCATCCACCTTGCCGCGCTTGAGCTCCAGTTCAGCCTGCACGGCGGCCAGCTCGCCCTCGTCGAGATGCTTCGGGCGGTCCTTGGCGTTGGCTACATTATCCAACGCGCTCTGGGCCTTGGCGAACTGCTCGAGCTGGATTGCGGTGCGCGCCACCCAGACCAGCGCGTCGTGCTCGCGGTCGCTGCCCTTGTAGGCCCTGGTAATGTGCGTGAAGCCGCGCTCCGCCTCGGAGAAGTTGCGCTTGTAGAACTGGCTGCGCGCGATCACGAACCAGGCATCGTCCACCCAGGTGTTCTTCTCCTTGCCCTTGATCTCCATGCTGTGCCGCTCGATGACCAGCGAGCACTTGTCGATGCACTTCTCCAGGTCGGGCGTTGCGGATTTGGCCTGCTGCTCGCTGCCATAGACGAAGAGCGGCAGCACCTGGTCGAAGTCGTCCACGTGCGCGTCCTCGATGCCCATCACCACCTCCTTCAGCTTCTCGTTCGCGTTGAACCAGCCGTTGTCGCGTGCGGTGAGCCGGTGGTAGGTGCGATTGGCGAACGCGTCCTTTTCCGTGGAGCAGCCCCCATGCAGCAGGGCCAGCGCCCCCCCGAAAAGGAGGGCGTGCGGAAGCAGGGACGTGCGGGGAAGGGCCACTCGGCGTGGATAACTGCGGGCGGCCGAAGTTATTTCATGGCGCCCTAAGGCGCGCGCGCGAACTTTGCGCCCATGGCGGTGGATGCCGGAACCCGGAAGCGAACCCAACGGCGGAGCCTGTGGCAGCGGCTGCGCAGCCGCTACCGGCTGGTGCTCATCGACGAGCGGGATTTCCGGGAGCGCTTCTCCTTCAGGCTCAACCGACTGAGCTTCCTGGTGTTCACGGTCGTGGCCTTCGTGCTCTACGGCACCATGGTGGCAGCCGTGATCGTGCTCACGCCGCTCAAACGGTACATTCCCGGCTACTCCGACCAGGAGACGAAGCTCAACGCCTATCGGAGCACTATGCTGGCCGATTCGCTGGAAGCCGTGGCGGGTGCCCAGCGCGCCTACATCGAGAACCTGCGCGCGGTACTTACCGGCGATGTGGCGGCCGACAGCGTGCAGCTGCGTCCCTCGCTGCTGAAGCCCGGTCCGCAGGACCTGAAGCCAGGCGCTGCGGATAGCGCCCTGCGCGCCAAGGTGGCGCAGGAGGAGCGGTACAGTCTGGTGGAGGGACGCGCTACCACCGAGCGGCGCGAGCTCGCCAGCGTGCTCTTCGTGCCGCCGGTGACCGGTGTCATCACCGCTGAATTCGACCGGGCGCTCGGCCACTATGGCATCGATGTGGTCACCACGGCCGATGCCGCGGTGAAGTCGTGCCTGGCCGGCACCGTTACCCTCGCCAGCTGGACCACCGATGCCGGGTATGTGCTGCAGGTGCAGCACACCAACGGTGTGACCAGCCTCTACAAGCACAATCGCGTGCTGCTGAAGAAGGTGGGCGACCGCGTGAAGGCCGGGGAGGCGCTGGCCATTGTCGGCAACACCGGGGAGAACAGCACCGGCCCGCACCTGCACTTCGAGCTGTGGCACAATGGGGAGCCGGTGGATCCCCAGGCCTACATGGCGTTCAAATGAACATACTCCCCGCCACCGCCGCCGGGCAGCGTCACTGACTGTGCCATGTCACTGAAAGCAGCCATTGCAAGGCCCTATGCGCAATCGGTGACCGGTGCCGTGATGCGGCGGGCCTTGGACCCCCCCGCCACGCAGCTGGCCGTGCTGCGCGGCCTGGTGCGCTTCGGCGGCGACACGGCCTTCGGGCGCGAGCACCGCATCCACGATGTGCGCGACCACGCCGGGCTTGTGCAGGCTGTTCCCCTGCGCGACTACGAGGGCTTCAGGCCTTATGTGGACCGCATCCTCTTCGGGGAGGACGACGTGCTCTGGCCCGGCCGCCCGCTCTACTTCTGCAAAACAAGCGGCACTACCAGCGGGGCCAAGTACATCCCCATCACGCGTGAGAGCCTGCCCAACCACATCGGCAGCGCCCGGCGCGCCCTGCTGGCCTACATCGCCCACAGTGGCCGGGCCGACTTCGTGGATGGCAAGATGATCTTCCTCCAGGGCAGCCCGGTGCTCGACCGATCGCGCCGCATCCCCATCGGGCGCCTCAGCGGCATCGTGGCCAACCACGTGCCCGCCTACCTGCTCAAGAACCGCATGCCCAGTTTCGCCACTAACAGCATCCCCGACTGGGAGACGAAGGTGGAGGCCATCGTGGGCGAGACGATGACCGCGGACATGCGCCTTATCAGCGGCATCCCCGCCTGGGTGCAGATGTACTTCGAGCGGCTGCTGGCACGCACCGGCAAGGCCACCGTGAAGGAGGTGTTCCCGAGATTCTCCCTCTTCGTCTACGGCGGCGTCAACTACGCGCCCTATCGCTCGCGGATGGAGGCGCTCATCGGCGGCAGCGTGCCCAGCGTGGAGCTCTTTCCTGCGAGCGAGGGCTTCATCGCTTATCAGGACAAGGACAACGACGACGGCCTGCTGCTGGTGCTGGACAACGGCATCTACTTCGGCTTCGTGCCC
>ERZ761607.771-NODE-771-length-47527-cov-18.061552_pt1 | contig 47527 bp, 46 predicted proteins | sample MGYA00511164_ERZ761607 | MGnify/ENA primary metagenome ERZ761607 (study PRJEB28899, sample SAMN02445080) | bioreactor sludge metagenome | biome: EBPR sludge | place: Australia: Brisbane, Thorneside Wastewater Treatment Plant | collected 2011-06-22 ...
CGATCAGCAACTGGACCGAGCTCGACGTGTGGCAGTACATCCAGCGCGAGCAGCTCGAGCTGCCGTCGATCTACTTCGCCCACACCCGCCCGGTGGTGCGCAAGAACGGCCTGCTGCAGCCGGTGACCGAGCTGACGCCGGCCAGGGACGGCGACGTGGTCGAGGACGTGCTGGTGCGCTTCCGCACCGTCGGCGACATCACCTGCACGGCGCCGGTGGAGTCCGACGCCGACACGGTCGAGAAGATCCTCGCCGAGACGGCAACGACGACGATCACCGAGCGCGGCGCGACGCGGATGGACGACCAGACCTCGGAAGCGTCGATGGAGCAGCGCAAGAAAGAAGGCTACTTCTGACCCGCGCCCGAACACAGAGAATTGAAGGAATCATGACCATGTCCGCCCTTGAACACCTGCCCGAGATCGACAACGGCCTGCTGCGCTTCCTCACCTGCGGCAGCGTCGACGACGGCAAGAGCACCCTGATCGGCCGCCTGCTGTTCGACACCAAGACCATCCTCGCCGACACCCTCAACGCCATCGAGAAGACCTCGGCCAAGCGCGGCATGAGCGCGGTCGACCTGTCGCTGCTCACCGACGGCCTGCAGGCCGAGCGCGAGCAGGGCATCACCATCGACGTCGCCTATCGCTACTTCTCCACCGGCCGGCGCAAGTACATCATCGCCGACGCCCCCGGCCACGAGCAGTACACCCGCAACATGGTGACTGCCGCCTCCACCGCCAACCTCGCCATCATCCTCATCGATGCGCGCAAGGGCGTGCTCACCCAGACCCGCCGCCACTCCTACCTCGCCAGCCTGGTCGGCATCCCCCACCTGGTGGTCGCGGTCAACAAGATGGACCTGGTCGACTACGACCAGGCCGTGTTCGAGCGCATCAAGGCCGAATACCTCGCCTTCGCAGCCAAGCTCGGCATCAAGGACCTGCGCTTCATCCCGATCTCGGCACTCGAGGGCGACATGATCGTCGACCGTGGCGAGCGCCTGTCCTGGTACGACGGCCCGACCCTGCTCGACGTCCTCGAGAACGCCCCCGCAGCCCACACCGAGCAGGCCGAGGACTTCCGCTTCCCGGTACAGTTCGTGTGCCGCCCGCAGGATTCCGCCAACCCCGAGCTGCACGACTACCGCGGCTTCATGGGCCGGGTGGAGTCGGGCGAGATCGCCGTCGGCGATGCGGTGACGGTACTGCCCTCGGGCGCCAGCAGCCGGGTGAAGGCGATCGAACTCGGCGGCGAGCGCCTGCCGCGCGCGATCCACGAGCAGTCGGTGACCTTGCTGCTGGAGGACGAGATCGACATCTCGCGCGGCGACCTCATCGTCAAGTCCGCCGAGGCGCCGGAGCCGGTCAAGCAGATCGACGCCACCGTGTGCTGGCTGGCGGAGACGCCGCTGTCACCCGCGCGCACCTACCTGCTGCGCCACACCACGCGCGAGGTGAAGGCCAAGGTCGCCCGGATCGACTACCGGCTGGATGTGAATACCCTGGCGCAGGAGGAGACCGCAGGCCTGGCCATGAACGACATCGCCCGCGTCAGCCTCAAGCTCGCGCAGCCGATCGTCGCCGACCGCTACGCCGACAACCGCGCAACCGGCGCCTTCATCATCATCGACGAAAGCACCAACAACACCGTGGGCGCGGGGATGATCGGCTGAGCGGATTGCCGGCCGACCCGCTTTGCGCACACTCGCGGCGCTGCCGATAATGTCGGCAGCGCCGTTTCCTTTTTGTCTGCCCATGCCCCAGACCACCACCAACCCTGTCGAAACCGCCCGTACCCGCCTCGACAAGTGGCTGTGGGCCGCTCGCTTCTTCAAGCATCGTACCGGTGCGACCGAGGCAGTCGAGGGCGGCAAGGTCAAGCTCAACGGCATCGCGGTGAAGCCCGCGCGTGACGTGAAGGCTGGCGACCGGCTCGACATCACCATCGGCGAGGACATCCGCACGGTCATCGTGCGGGCGATCGCGGACAAACGCGGCTCGGCCACCGTTGCGCAGACGCTCTACGAAGAGACGGCCGAGAGCGTCGCCGCCCGCGAGCGCGCCCGCGCGCTGCGCACGGTCGCAGCGGCCCCCGGAGCCGACCTGCAGGGCCGCCCCACCAAGCGCGACCGCCGGCGCATGGACCGTTTCGGCGCGCGCTGAAGCATGCGGCAGCCTGCCCTGCCGGCTGACCACGAACGAGGCCGGCGTCGCCACCCGCTGCAAATGCTCCGTGCAAGGACGTTGATCGAGCGAACTTGTTCGGACCATCTACACTCGGACTGACACGGCCCACCGCACAAGCGCGCGGCACTGGACGACGGAGGACACGAGGATGGGTGCAAGTGCACGCGGACATGCGCGCAGGCTGTTCGGACTTATGCTGGTCGTCCTTGCCCTGGCAATGACACTGGCAGGCACGCTGACCGCCCAGCAGGGCGGCGCTGCGCTGGTACTGCGCGTCGATGGCGCGATCGGCCCGGCGAGCGCGGACTACATCCACAAGGGCCTGGCGCGTGCGGCCGCGACCGGCGCGCAGCTGGTGGTGATCGAGCTCGATACGCCGGGCGGGCTCGACAGCTCGATGCGCACGATCATCAAGGATATCCTCGCCTCACCGGTACCGGTGGCGACCTTCGTAGCCCCCGAGGGCGCACGCGCAGCAAGCGCGGGCACCTACATCCTTTACGCCAGCCACATCGCGGCAATGGCGCCTGCCACCAACCTGGGGGCAGCCACGCCGGTGGCGATCGGCGTGGGCGGCCCTCAACCAGGCAGGACCGCGCCGCGCGAGGACTCGCCTGCGGCGGGAGCAGAAGCCGAGGAGCGTGCGCAGCGGGCCCCAGCCTCCGGCAAGGAAGCGGGCGCGGCGGGTGATGACCGGGACGCCGACGCCCCCACCCCAGCCCCGCCCGCGGCATCCACACGCCCGCAGGCCACCACGCCCACCGACGCCATGGCAGCCAAGTCGATGTCCGACGCCACCGCCTACATCCGCAGCCTGGCACAGCTACGCGGGCGTGATGTGGATTTCGCCGAACGCGCGGTACGCGAGGCGGCCAGCCTGTCGGCGGAGGAAGCGCTCGCCCAGGGTGTGATCGACCTCATCGCCTTCGACACCACCGAACTGCTCAAGCAGCTCGACGGCCGCGAGGTCGCCGTTCTCGACGGCACACGCACGCTGGCCACCGCCAGCATCGCGCTCGAACGCCTGGAGCCCGACTGGCGCAACCGGGTGCTGGCTGCGCTCGCCAACCCGCAGGTGGCGCTGATCCTGATGATGATCGGCATGTACGGACTGTTCTTCGAATTCACCTCACCCGGCTTCGGCGTACCCGGCGTGGCGGGCGCGATCTCGCTTCTGATCGCCCTCTACGCCTTCCAGCTCCTGCCGGTGAACTGGGCCGGCGTGTTGCTGCTGGCGGTGGGCGCGGCCTTGATGCTGGCCGAGGCTTTCCTGCCCAGCTTCGGCGTCCTCGGCGTCGGCGGCATCATCGCTTTCGTGGTCGGCGGCGTGTTCCTGATGGATGCGGACGTGCCCGGCTTCGGCCTGCCCCTCGCGCTCGTGATCGGCATGGCACTGGCGAGCGCAGCCATCATCATCGCCATTGGTACCTTTGCCGCACGCAGCCACCGCCGCCCGGTGGTGAGTGGCAGCGAGGAAATGCTCGGCGCACTGGGCACCGTCGGCGCCGCGGCCGAAGGTGGCGGCTGGTGGATCCATGTGCACGGCGAGACGTGGCGGGCCCGCTGCGCGCAGCCACTTGCCTCCGGCAGCCACGTCCGCGTCGTGGCGATGGACGGGCTCGTCCTCGACGTCACCCCCGCCTCCGCCCAATCCGATCCGTTCCAACCCCAACCAGGGAGCCTCCCGCCATGATCGACCTTCAACTCGGGCTCGGCCCGCTGATCCTGCTGCTGCTCTTCCTCGTCATTGCCGCGCTCAAGGTGCTGCGCGAGTACGAGCGTGGCGTCATTTTCATGCTCGGCCGCTTCTGGCGGGTCAAGGGCCCGGGCCTGGTGATCGTGATTCCTGGCCTGCAGCAGATGGTCAAGGTGGATCTGCGCGTGGTGACGATGGACGTACCCTCGCAGGACGTCATCTCGCGTGACAACGTCTCGGTCAAGGTGAATGCGGTGGTGTATTTCCGCGTGGTTGACCCACAGAAGGCCATCATCCAGGTCGAGGACTACTTCAACGCAACCAGCCAGCTCGCCCAGACCACGTTACGCGCCGTACTCGGCAAGCACGAGCTCGACGAGATGCTGTCGGAGCGCGAGAAGCTCAACACCGATGTACAGCAGATCCTGGACGCCCAGACCGATGCATGGGGCATCAAGGTGGCCAACGTCGAGATCAAGCATGTGGATCTCAACGAGACCATGGTGCGCGCCATCGCCCGCCAGGCCGAGGCCGAGCGCGAGCGGCGCGCCAAGGTGATCCACGCCGAGGGTGAAAAGCAGGCCGCGGAAACGCTGCTCGAGGCTGCGCAGATGCTGTCCCGCGACCCCGCCGCAATGCAGCTGCGCTACCTGCAGACGCTGACCCAGGTGGCAGGCGACAAGAGCTCGACGCTGGTGTTTCCGGTGCCGGTGGACCTGCTGGGCAAGCTGATGGGTGCGCCAGGCTCAGCAAGACCGCCCCAGAGCTGAGCAAGCTCAGCCACGAGGGGCTAAAGGTGATCAGGCTTGGCGAGCATGCGATCAATGCTCGCGGCTGGTGCCGCTACTACAGCGGGGGCATGGCGCACAGGGGATGCTGCAGGAGCGGCACCAGCCGCGCGGGGTTGAGGGCGAGTACGCCCTTGCACCGGAGGCACTCCAAGAGCAGCCACCATGGATTTTGCAGGCCCGGAGCTCAGGCCCAATCCAGCACCAACGCAAGCGCGAGTGGCAGGAAAACCACCGCGGCCACGTTGCCGATCAGCACCATCGAGGCGACCTTGTCCGGCTCCTGGTTGTAGCGCTCGGCAAACATGAAGTTGAGCACCGCTGGCGGCAATGCACCGAACACCAGCACCAGCGCCGCCTCACGAGGCGGCAGTTCGATGAGTTGCAGCACCATCCACGACAGCGCGAGCCCGACCAGAGGCCGCGCCACGGCACCGAACACGCCCACCCCGATCGCGCCGATGCGTGCGTTGGCAAGCCGCACTCCAAGGCCAAAGAGCATGAGCGGGATTGCGATCTCGCCCAGCATCCGGATCGCGGTCAGCAATGGCGGCCAGACCTCGAAATGCGTCAGGCTGACACCAAGGCCGAGTGCAGTGGCAAGCACGGACGGCACACGCCACACCGTCAGTACGCTCACGCGGTGATCCAGCAACCAGGCACCGAAGGAGAAGTGAAGCAGGTTCGACACCATGAACATCACCACCATCGGCGCCAGCGCCAGCTCCCCGAACGCGAGCACGGCCAGCGGCAGGCCAAGGTTGCCGCAGTTGTTGAACATCATCGGCGGCACCAGCGTCTTGGGCTGCATGCCGGTGACGCGCGCCAGCACCCAAGCCGCCACCCCCGAGCCCACCACCATCACGATCGAGGCGGCGATGAGCGGCAGGAAGGCGCTGATGTCGAAGGCCTTGTTGGCCAGCGCGGCGAACACCAGCGCGGGCACGAACACGTCCATGTTGAGCTTGTTGGCCTGCGACAGGTCGGGCTTGACACGGCGACCGACGAAGTAGCCAAGCGCCGTGATCGAGAACAGCGGAAAGAGGATTTCGACGATGCGGATCAGCATGCTGGGCGCGGACGCGGATCAGAGCACGTAGCGCGCCAGATCCTCGCGCTGTGCGAGCATGTCGAGGCGGCCGTCAACATACGGCGCATCGACGACGACCGCATCGAGCGTACCCTTGCCGGCCTCGAACGAGACCTCCTCGAGCAGCTTCTCCATCACGGTGTACAAACGTCGGGCGCCGATGTTCTCGGTCTTCTCATTGACCTGATAGGCGATCTCGGCGAGGCGGCGGATGCCATCGGCGGTGAAGCTGAGCGTCACGCCATCGGTGGCCAGCAGCGCTTCGTACTGGCGGGTGAGGCAGGCGTCGGTGCTGGTGAGGATGCGCTCGAAGTCCTCCACCGACAGCGACTCGAGCTCGACGCGGATCGGGAAGCGGCCCTGCAGCTCGGGAATGAGGTCGGAGGGCTTGGACAGGTGGAAGGCCCCGCTGGCGATGAACAGGATGTGATCGGTCTTGATCATGCCGTACTTGGTCGAGATCGTCGTGCCCTCGACCAGCGGCAGCAGGTCGCGCTGCACGCCCTGGCGGGACACGTCGGCGCCGTGCGCGTCGGTGCGCGCAGCGATCTTGTCCACCTCGTCGAGGAAGACGATGCCGTTCTGCTCCACGGCACGCACGGCCTCGAGCTTGACCTCCTCGTCGTTGATCATGCGCGCGGCCTCCTCGTCTGCGAGCAGCTTCATGGCCTCGCGGATCTTGAGCTTGCGCTGCTTCTTCTTGCCCCCGCCCAGGTTCTGGAACATGCCCTGGATCTGCTGGGTGAGTTCCTCCATGCCCGGCGGGGCGAAGATCTCGGCGCTCATCGAGGGCGCGGCGACCTCGATCTCGATCTCCTTGTCGTCGAGCTCGCCCTCGCGCAGCTTCTTGCGGAATTTCTGCCGGGTGGACGAATCCTGCGCGGGCTCGGGCTCGGCGTTGAAACCGACCGGGCGCGCCGGCGGCAGCAGGGCGTCGAGCACGCGGTCCTCGGCGGCATCCAGCGCGCGGTCGCGCACTGACTTCATCGCGCGCTCGCGGCCGTCCTTGATCGCGATCTCCATGAGGTCGCGGATGATGGTGTCCACATCGCGGCCGACGTAGCCGACCTCGGTGAACTTGGTCGCCTCGATCTTGATGAAGGGCGCGTTGGCCAGGCGCGCCAGGCGGCGCGCGATCTCGGTCTTGCCGACGCCGGTGGGGCCGATCATGAGGATGTTCTTGGGGGTGATCTCGCTGCGCAGCGGCTCATCCACCTGCGCACGCCGCCAGCGGTTGCGCAGCGCGATCGCCACGGCCTTCTTGGCCTTGTCCTGGCCGACGATGTGCTTGTCGAGTTCGGAGACGATCTCCGGCGGGGTCATCTGGGTCATGCGTTCGGCCTCAATCCAGCACTTCGATGGTGTGGTGGTGATTGGTGTAGATGCACAGGTCGCCGGCAATCGACAGCGCCTTGGAGACGACCTCCTTCGGGTCGAGCTCGGTGTTCTCGATCAGGGCCCGCGCCGCCGACTGCGCATAGGCGCCGCCGCTGCCGATGGCGACGATGCCCTGCTCGGGCTCGAGGACGTCGCCGTTGCCGGTGATGACCAGCGAATGATCGCGATCGGCCACTGCCAGCATGGCCTCCAGACGGCGCAGCATGCGGTCCGTACGCCAGTCCTTGGCGAGCTCGACCGCGCTGCGCAGCAGGTTGCCCTGGTGCTTGTCGAGCTTGGCCTCGAAGCGTTCGAACAGGGTGAAGGCATCGGCCGTGCCGCCTGCAAAACCGGCGAGGATCTGGCCGTTGTAAAGCGTACGCACCTTGCGCGCCGAGGCCTTGATGACGATGTTGCCCAGGGTGACCTGGCCGTCCCCGCCGAGGGCGACGCGATTGCCGCGCCGCACCGACAGGATGGTAGTGCCGCGATATTGTTCCATGACGATTCCTCGCCGGCGCAGTGCCGGCGTTTCAAGTAATCACTGACGCAGGGTGACGTGCGCAACCTGATCCACGCTCATGACGCGCAGCAGCGCGCCGACCATGGCGTTGACGTCGAACAGGCTGACGAGTGTACCCTGAGCCTGCAGGTTGGCGAGAATGTTGAACAGTGTCCCGGCGCAGACGAAGTCGATTCGACGCAGGCGCGCGCAATCGACCTTGAGCACCCGGCGCTCGGTCGCAAACGCTGCCAGCCGCTTGATCGCATCATTGGCCGCGCCGCTCAACTCCCCTTCGAGCACCAGCACATCCGGATCGGTGACCGACGCCGGCGCCGAGGCCGCCTGGGGCAATACGGCACGCGGCTCTGCGCCGCGGCACTCCCAGGACGGCGGCGACTCCTCGAAGGTCACGGCGTAGTCGACGGCGATGTCCTCGAAGCGTGCCTGGTCCCCGGCGTACTGCAGCAACTCGAGCATCATCAGCCAGGTATCGCGCTCCTCGGCCTTGCCCGGCGCCAGACGCCCCCCCAGGATGTCTGCCAGCGCAGCCACATTGAGCAGGGTGACCTTGACCCGATCTGCGGCCAGTTCGGCGAGCAGGCGCCGCCACACGCCACAGCCCGCGTCATCCACACCGCGGACGCGGCCGACGTCGATACGCACGGCGCCCGCCCTGCGCGCGATCGCCGCCACCTGCTCGAACTGCTTGCCGGCCTGGGCGCCAAGCTGGCCCGTGAGATTGACCAGAGGCGGCAGAGGCTGCCCGGGACGCACCAGCCGACCCGACAGGTCAAGCCAGGCAGGCGGCGAGCGCTCGAAGCGGGTCGCGTAGTCGAGCACACTCGACTCGAAGCGCTGTTTGTGCCCCCCCAGGCGATAGAGATCGAGCAGCATCAGCCAGATGCCCTCGCCGACATTGGCGCGCTCATCGCCCACGGTGGCCTCGAGCAAAGCCAGCGCTTCGGCATCGCTGCCATTGGCGTAGAGCACCGCTGCCTCCTCGTAGGCGGCACCAATTCCCGCCCCCACTTCCTGCACTTCGACCAGGCCTGCGGCGCGCCCGAGCGCGCGACCGTGATCTGTTGCCGAAAAATCCAGGCCGGACAGCTCCGTCGGCGGCGGCAACTCGACCGCAGCCGGCGCCCGCTCGACCTCTGGCACAGGAGTCACGGACGGCACTTTCTTGCCGAAGAAGGAGAGAGCCACGTGCGGATTTCCTGCATTTCCGGAGCGCCCGCTCCACGCCCGAAAGGGTGCAAACGAGGCGTCACCGGCAAAAACAATATTTAGGTAAAAAAGCTTTTCAAACAACTATTAAGCAGCACCTGCGGCGACAATCGCCAACATTTGCAACAGGCGCGCACCGTACGCTCGGGCTCGGCTAGAATGCTGCAATGCAACCGAATATCACTTGCAGCCCCGGCAGCCCAAGCGCGCCAGCCCGGGCACAGGCAAGCCATGTCCTACCCATCAGAGTCTATTACGAAGACACCGACGCCGGGGGCGTCGTGTACTACGCAAACTATCTCAAATTCTGCGAGCGCGGCCGCACGGAGTGGCTGCGCGCGCTCGGCGTCGGGCAACAGGCCTTGCTCGAAGAGAGCGGCATTGCCTTCATGGTGCGCTCGCTGCAGGCCGACTACCGCGGCTCGGCCAGGCTCGACGACACGCTGCAGATCGTCAGCCGCATCGGCACACTGCGCCGTGCCAGCATCCAGTTCGAGCAACAAGCGCTGCGCGACGGTGAACTTCTGTTCTCGAGCAGTGTCATCGTCGCCTGCGTAGACGTAAACCGCCACAAACCCACCGCCATCCCGGCTCCCCTGTACGCTCTCCTCGAAAGCCAAGCATGACCGTCACCCAAGACCTTTCCATCATCAGCCTCATCGCCGAGGCCAGCATCCTGGTGCAGCTCGTCATGGCGCTGCTCGCCGGCCTGTCGGTCATGTCGTGGTACTGGATCTTCCGCAAGCGCTTCCAGATTCGCCAGGCACGCATCGCCACCGACAACTTCGAGCGCGACTTCTGGAGCGGCGGCGACCTCAACAAGCTCTACGACTCGGCAAGCCGCGGCCAGGCCGAAGGCATGGAGCGCATCTTCGAGGCCGGTTACCGCGAGTTTACCAAGCTGCGCGCCAAGGGCCACGACCACGGCGCCACCCTCGACGGCGCTCGCCGTGCAATGCGCGCGACCTACCAGCGCGAGGTGGACGACCTCGAAGCTCACCTTGCCTTCCTCGCCTCGGTGGGCTCGGTTTCGCCCTACATCGGCCTGCTCGGTACGGTCTGGGGGATCATGAACTCCTTCCGCGGCCTGGCCAGCGTCGGCTCGGCCACGCTCGCGCAGGTGGCGCCCGGCATCGCTGAGGCTCTGGTCGCCACCGCGATCGGCCTGTTCGCCGCGATCCCGGCGGTCGTCGCCTACAACCGCTTCGCGCACGACATCGACCGCCTCGGCATCCGTTTCGAGAGCTTCATGGAAGAGTTCTCCAACATCCTGCAGCGCAACCTGCGCTGAACGGACCGGAGCAACCTGCCATGCGCCAACGCCGCCTGATGAACCAGATCAACGTCGTGCCCTACATCGACGTGATGCTGGTCCTTCTGGTGATCTTCATGGTCACCGCCCCCATGGTCCAGACCGGAAACATCAACGTACCCTCGGCAGCCCCAGTGGCTGCACCGCTGAGCGAGGCCGTGGTGATCCAGGTGGACGACAAGGGCGCCTACTCGATCATCCGCACCGCCGGCGCCAAGCCTGAGGACGTACCCGCAGTACGTCTGCAAACGACACTGGCCGACCTGCTTGCCCAGAACCCGGAGCAGACCTTCCTCGTTGCCGCTCACCGCAGCCTGAACTACCAACAGGTGATCGACGTGCTCGAGACCGCACGCATCGCCGGCGTGCAGAAGATCAGCCTGCAGACCCAGTCGGGCACCAGCGGCCGATGAACGAACGCGTCGTCCGTACTCGCGAGCTCCCGGGCAAGTGGGCATCGCTGGCCCTGACGGTGGCCGTCCACCTCGGGCTGGCGCTGTTCCTGTTCTTCGGCGTGCGCTGGCAAAGCAGCCCGCCGGCCGCGCTTGAAGTTCAACTCGCCGCCGCTCCTGCGCCGGCTCCCCAGCCCCGGCCTGCGCCGCCGAAGCCTGAGCCTCCCAAGCCTCAGCCGGCTCCCGAGCCGCCCAAGCCACAACCCGCTCCCGAGCCGCCCAAACCTCAGCCGGCTCCTGAGCCGCCCAAGCCGCAACCGGCCCCCAAGCCGGAGATCACCACCAAGGCGCCGGAGAAGAAGCCCGAGCCCCCCAAGCCGGAACCCAAGCCCGCGCCGAAGCCCGAGCCAAAACCGGAACCCAAACCTGAACCGCCAAAGCCGCAACCGAAGCCCGAGCCCCCGAAACCCGCCCCCAAGCCCGAGCCGAAGCCTCAGCCAAAACCGGAACCCAAGCCGGAGCCCAAGCCGGTGCAGGATGACTACATGGCCCAGCGCCTGGCGCAGGAAACCCGGCGTGCAGAGCAGGCGCAGCTGGACAACCTGTTGCGCCAGGAAGGCGCACGCGCGGCGGCAGCAGGCGATGTGGATCGCTACCGCGCAGCCATCGCGGCCAAGGTGCGCGGCAACCTCCTGCGTCCGCCCGGCCTGATCGGAAACCCCGAGGCGGTATTCGAGGTCGACCAACTGCCCAGCGGCGAGGTGCTGAACGTGCGCCTGAAGCGCTCGTCCGGCGTACCCGCGCTCGACGACGCCATCGAGCGCGCAATCCGGCGCTCGAGCCCCTTGCCTCTGCCCGACAACCGCAGCCTGTTCCAACGCTCGCTCGAACTGAAATTCCGCCCGCTGGCCGACGATTGAGCCCGCCTTGTCTATAATCCGCGGCTGGAGTCCGCCCGCCATGACGAAACTGCTTACCGCCTTCCGCCTCTTCCTCGCCGCCGCGCTGTCCAGCCTCGCGCTGGGCGCGCACGCCCAGCTCTCGATCGAGATCACCGGAGCCGGCGCCACGCGCTTTCCGGTGATCATCCCGATCTTCGAGAACGAAGGCCGGCTGCCGCAGAGCGTCACAGACGTCGTGCGCGCCAACCTCGAACGCAGCGGCCTGTTCAACCTGGTGGACATGGGGCCGCTGCCGATGCCCGAGTCGGTGATGCCGGATCTCGCCGCAGTGCGCGCGCGCGGCGCCGATGCCGTCCTCACCGGGAGCCTGATCCCGATGGCCGATGGCCGCTACGAGGTACGCTTCCGCCTCTTCGACGCCCAGAAGCAGCTCGAACTGGGGGCCATGGCGCTACCGATGAGCCCGGCCCAGAACCGCATTGTCGGCCATCGCATCGCCGACTTCGTGTTCGAGAAACTCACCGGCCTGCCGGGCTATTTCGCCACCCGCGTGGCCTACGTCATCAAGTCCGGCCCCAACTTCGAACTCCAGGTCGCCGACGCCGACGGCATGAACGCCGCAACCGCGCTGCGCTCGCGCGAGCCGATCATCTCGCCGGCATGGTCACCCGACGGCCAGAGCCTGGCCTACGTGTCGTTCGAGCAGAAGAAGCCGATCGTCTATGTGCACACGCTGGCCACCGGCCAGCGTCGGGTCATCGCCAACTTCAAGGGCTCGAACTCGGCGCCGACATGGTCTCCCGACGGTAACCAGCTTGCCGTGGTACTGACCAAGGATGGCCAGTCCCAGCTCTATGTGATCAATGCGGATGGCTCCGGCGTACGCCGCCTGGCGCAATCCTCGGGCATCGACACCGAGCCCTTCTGGGGCAGCGACGGCCATATCTACTTCACGTCCGACCGTGGCGGCAGCCCGCAGATCTACCGTATTCCGGCCGCCGGAGGCAGCGCACAGCGCGTCACGTTCGACGGCAACTACAACGTCTCGCCGCGACTCTCGTTCGACGGCAAGCTGCTCGCGTTCATCACCCGCAATGCCGGCCGTTTCCAGGTCGCCGTGCAGGACCTCGCCACGCGGCAGACCACGATCCTCACCGATTCGGCACGCGACGAATCGCCCAGCTTCGCACCCAGCGGCCGCATGATCCTCTACGCCACCGACAGCGGTGGCAGGGGCGTGCTGTCCGCGGTGTCGACGGACGGGCGCATCCGACAGCGGCTGACGGTGCAGGCTGCGGATGTCCGCGAGCCCGCCTGGGGCCCGCAGATCCGGTAAACACAACGCGGCGCAAACGCCGCAATCCTCTCTGCTGTCTTCAACACAAGTACTGGAGCTATACCCATGAAGAAACTCGTCCTCCCCGCCCTCATCGCCCTGACGCTTGCCGCGTGCTCAAGCACCGGCACCGACACCGCCGGCGCATCGGTTGAAGATCGTGGCGCCGGCGTGGCCACCGTCACTGCCCCCGGCATGAGCGGCAGCGGCATCGCCGCGCTGACCGATCCGAACAACATCCTGTCCAAGCGCAGCGTGTTCTTCGACTTCGACAGCTACGTGATCAAGCCCGAAGGTCGCCCGCTGATCGAAGCCCACGCCCGTTTCCTGGTGCAGAACCCCGAGATGCGCATGCTCGTCCAGGGCAACACCGACGAGCGCGGCAGCCGCGAGTACAACCTCGCCCTGGGCCAGAAGCGTGCCGACGTCGTCAAGCAGGCGCTGATGCTGCTGGGCGCGCGCGAAGCGCAGATCGAATCGGTCAGCCTGGGTGAAGAGAAGCCGCGCTGCGACGACCGCACCGAGACCTGCTACGCCGAGAATCGTCGCGGCGACATGCTCTACTCGGGCGAGTTCTAAGAGAGAGACGTCATGAAACGCCTTCTGCCGCTCGCAGCATCGCTTGCCCTCGTCGCCGCAGCACCGGCGCACGCCCAACTCTTCGGGGGTGACACCGAGGCACGCAACCAGATCATCCAGCTCAGGCAGGATGTTCAGGGCCAGCTCGAGACCGCCGGTCGCGGCCAGCTCGAACTGGCCATGCAGAACGAGCAACTGCGCGCCGAAGTGGCGCGCCTGCGTGGCCAGATCGAACTGCTGATGAACGAGGTCGAGACGCTCAAGCAGCGGCAGAGGGATTTCTACGTCGACCTGGACGCACGTCTGCGCCAGATCGAGACTGGCGGCGGCGCCCCCGGGGTGGCCGCCTCCGGCGATCCTGCCGCAGAGTCGGCCGACTACCAGGCCGCACTCGGCCTACTCAAGGACGGCAAGCAGAAGGACGCCCTCGCCGCCTTCGAAACCTTCGTGACCCGCTACCCCGCGGGCGGCTTCACTGCAGGCGCCCACTTCTGGGCCGGCAACGCTGCGCTCCAGGCGCGCGATGTCGCCGCCGCGACCAAGCACTTCAATGCCGTGCTGCAGAAGTGGCCCAACGACGACGTCGCCCCCGACGCCATGCTCGGCCTGGCCAATAGCCAACAGGCACTGGGCGATGCAGCCGCCACCCGCCGCACCCTGCAGGGGCTCGTCGAACGGTACCCGCAAAGCAACGCCGCACAGGTCGCACGCCAGCGCCTGAACGCGCGCTGAGCGCAATGTCGCAGCAAGCCACGCGGACGGCCGCGACCGTCCGCCTTCGCATCACCGAAATCTTTGCCTCCGTTCAAGGCGAATCGAGCCGAGTGGGCCTGCCCACCGTGTTCGTCCGCCTCACCGGCTGTCCGCTGCGCTGCACCTGGTGCGACACCGCCTATGCCTTCACCGGTGGCCACACGCGTGCGCTCGATGACATCCTCGCCGAGGTGGCTAGCCATGGCCTGCGCCATGTCTGTGTGACCGGCGGCGAACCGCTCGCCCAGAAGGGCTGTCTGGCACTGCTGGAAGCGTTGTGTGACGCCGGCCACGAGGTCTCGCTCGAGACCAGTGGCGCGCTCGACATTGCCGGTGTCGATCGGCGCGTGTCGCGCATCATGGATCTCAAGGCGCCCGGATCCGGCGAGGTCGACAAGAACCGCTACGAGAACCTCGCCGAGCTCACCGCACACGATGAGCTCAAGATCGTGCTCGCCAACACAGGCGACTACGACTGGGCGCGCGAGCAGATCGCACGCCATCGACTCGACCAACGCTGCAACGTGCTGCTGTCCCCGGTGGCGGGTGAGCTCGACCCGGCCGAGCTTGCCGAATGGATCGTCCGCGACCGCCTGCCCGTGCGCTTCCAGCTCCAGCTCCATAAGGTGCTGTGGAACGACGCCCGCGGGCGCTGAGCACTGCTCGCCCGCAGACCACCCCGTCTCGAACCGGATTGCCCATGACCTCCACCGCCCGCGCCGTCGTACTGCTTTCAGGAGGCCTCGACTCGGCCACCTGCCTTGCCATCGCCCGTGACATGGGCTTCGAGACTTACGCACTCTCGGTGGCCTACGGCCAGCGCCACGCGGCCGAGCTGACCGCATCGAAACGGGTCGCCGAAGCGCTTGGCGCACGCGAGCACCGCCTGGCACGGGTCAACCTGGGCCAGTTCGGGGGCTCGGCGCTCACCGACCCGGGCATTGCCGTGCCGGTCGATGAGGAGAACACAGGCATCCCGGTCACCTATGTCCCCGCCCGCAACACGGTGATGCTGTCCATCGCACTCGCCTGGGCGGAGGTACTCGGCGCCAATGACATCTTCGTCGGCGTCAACGCAGTGGACTACTCGGGCTACCCCGATTGCCGCCCCGAATTCATCCAGGCCTTCGAGACGATGGCCAACCTGGCGACCAAGGTCGGCGTCGAAGGCGCACGACTGCGCATCCACGCCCCGCTGATCGAACTCACCAAGGCCGACATCATCCGCCGCGGCATCGCACTGGGGGTTGATTACGGCCTTACCGTAACCTGCTATCAGGCCGACGACGGTGGCCGGGCCTGCGGCCGCTGCGAAGCCTGCCGCCTGCGTGCCGCAGGCTTCGAGGCTGCAGGCGTACCCGATCCCACGCCCTATCAGGCACACGCGCACTGACGCCTCCCGCAGCGACAACCCGGCCACATCGCGCTTTGCAGTTAGAATTCGGCCTCCCCCTCGTCCCCTGGCCAAAATCATGGAAGAACCCCTGGTCTCCGCCTCGACCATCGTCTGGCTCGCCTTCGCCATCGGCGCGGTGTTCGGCTTCGTCGCCAACCGCACGAACTTCTGCACCATGGGCGCGGTATCGGATGTCGTCAATATGGGCGACTGGGGCCGAATGCGGATGTGGGCACTTGCCATCGCCATCGCCATCCTCGGCACGACGGCCCTGCAGGCCCTTGGCCTGTTCGATGCCAGCAAGTCCTTCTACACCGGCAATCGCCTGATCTGGCTGTCGAATCTGGTCGGTGGCCTGGCTTTCGGCATCGGCATGACCCTCGCGTCGGGCTGCGGCAGCAAGACGCTGATCCGCATCGGTGGCGGCAACCTCAAATCGATCGTGGTCTTCGTCTTCCTCGCCATCGGGGCCTACATGACAATGCGGGGCCTGTTCGGAGTCTGGCGGGTACGCCACATCGACACCGTGTCCACCGTACTGCCCCACACTCAGGATATCCCCGCATTCCTGAGCGCGGCTTCCGGCATGGCGCCCGCTTCAGCCTTGCTCGTGGGCGCGCTGGTGGTAGGCGGCGGCCTGCTGCTTTGGGCGCTGGCCGACCGGGAGGCCTGGCGCAGCGACGTCCTGGTCGGCGGCGTGGTCGTCGGCGCAACGGTGGTGGCCGGCTGGTATGTCTCCGCCCATCTCGGCTATGTCGCCGAACACCCGGAGACGCTGGAGGAGGCCTTCATAGCCACCAACAGCGGGCGTGCCGAATCGTTGACCTTCGTAGCCCCCCTCGCTTACACGCTCGAGCTCCTGATGCTGTGGAGCGACACCAGCCGCGTGGTGACTTTCGGCATCGCCAGCGCACTCGGCGTAATCGTCGGCTCGGCGGCCCACGCACTGGCGAGTCGCGACTTTCGCATCGAGAGCTTCCGCGACAGCGGCGACCTGGTACGTCACATGACTGGTGGCTTGCTCATGGGTTTCGGAGGGGTCACGGCCATGGGCTGCACGATCGGCCAGGGCATCACCGGGCTGTCCACCCTCGCCCTGGGCTCGGTGCTCACCACAATCGCCATCATCGCCGGCTCGGCCGTCACATTGAAGATCCAGTACTGGCTGCTGATGCGCGAAGCCTGAGTCACATGCCGCCCCGGGACAAACGCCACAACTGCGAGCCCCTATTGACGCGACAGGCCAGCCGAACTAAAATTTCGCCTCGCTTTTCGGGTCGTTAGCTCAGCTGGTAGAGCAGCGGACTTTTAATCCGTTGGTCGCTGGTTCGAATCCAGCACGGCCTACCAAGAAAACGGGGAAATGCCTCAGCCACGGCTGGGGCATTTCCTTTTCTACAGGATGCGTTTCCATGCAGATCTGGGTCGATGCCGACGCCTGTCCTGTCGTCATCAAGGACATCCTGTTCCGTGCAGCCGAACGCACCCGGCTACCGCTGATCCTGGTGGCCAACCAGTTCCTGCGCACGCCCCCATCGCCGCTGATCCGCATGGTGCAGGTGCCGGGCGGCTTCGACGAGGCGGACAAGTACATCGCTGCGCACGTCGAACCCGGCGACCTCGTGATCACGGCCGACATTCCGCTTGCCGCCGCCGTGGTGGAACGAAACGCCGAAGCGCTCTCGCCACGCGGCGAGCGCTACAGCCGCGAGAACATCCGCGAGCTGCTGGACCTGCGCAATTTCATGGATACACTGCGCAGCACAGGCATCGACACCGGCGGGCCTGCAGCATTCAGCAGCGCCGACAGCAAAGCATTTGCAAACCGCCTCGATCGCCTGCTGCAAGTACGACGCTGACGGAGCAGACGTCTGAACGATGGACGCCCCCCATCGAATCGCGTATAGTCTCCGATTGACGTTTCGCCGAATTTGCGCTCACGGCCCTTTAGTTCGCGGTCCTGATTCGGCACTCATGGGTCAGGAGCAGCACGCTTGCGTCCGGACAGGGGCTTTCCCCCGTCACCGCCGACACGCCTCCGCCCCCACGCCACGTACTCGCCCAGATCACTTCGCCCTGCGCGCAGGATCGTCACTGCGAGTTCCACCCACCGGTCCGCCGAACATCGCGCCGATTTCTCCAGGCCCTTGCGCACGCTGCGCGCTACGCCCTGGTCCCCGATTCGCTCCCGGCGGAGGCGAAACAGCCCGACCCTGCTCACCGTGCAGCGCCGGAACAACGACAAGGAGCCCGAACATGGCCAAAGAAGAACTCATCGAAATGCACGGATCCGTTACCGAGGTGCTGCCCGACGGCCGCTACCGCGTAACCCTCGACAACGGCCACAACCTCATTGCCTACTCCGGCGGCAAGATGCGCAAGCACCACATCCGCATCATCGCCGGCGACAACGTCTCGCTCGAGATGTCGCCCTACGACCTGTCCAAGGGCCGCATCACCTTCCGCCACCTGCCCGGCCGGCCGGCCGGCGCAGCGGCTGCGCCGCCTCCCCGTCGCCGCTGAAGCGCGACAGCGCATCGCACGACACGCCCGCTCCGTGCCTTAAGGCCGCAGCGGGCGTTGTTGCATCTGCAGATGCCCTCCACCGTGCGGAACATGCCAGCTCGATGCGTTGTCTCCTTTCACCAGGCTGCGTAGCGCGGAGCCTCCTGCCCCGCCGCCCACCTGACAGCGCCCCCCGGACTCAGGAGACGAGAGCATGACGACGCCCGACACCCGACACGACAACCCGCAGTTCGACAGCCTGCTTCCAGCCGCCCGCCTTGACCGCCGCGGCTTCGTCACCACACTTGCCGCGGCAGGCTTTGCGCTCGCGGTACAGCCAGTGCACGCAAGCACGCTGATCACCACCGATGACAGCAAGCTCACGACCGGCGACGAAACCATCGACGTCAACGGTGACCGCCTTCCAATCTACTTCGCCCGCCCGGCGGAGGCCACAGGCAGGCTCCCGATCGTGCTCGTGGTGCAGGAGATCTTCGGCGTCCACGAACACATCCGCGACGTCTGCCGCCGGCTTGCACATCAGGGCTACCTCGCCATCGCTCCCGAACTCTTCTTCCGCCAGGGCGATCCGAGCAAGCTCGAGAGCGTGGCCGAGATTCTCCAGGAAATCGTCGCAAAGGTCCCTGACGCCCAGGTCATGGCCGACCTCGATGCTTGCGCTGACTGGGCTGTTGCAGCTCAGGGCGGAGAGCCTGAAAAGATCGCGATCACCGGCTTCTGCTGGGGCGGCCGCATCACCTGGCTATACGCGGCGCATACCGCCCGCGTTCGCGCGGGCATTGCCTGGTACGGCCGCCTGGTCGGCACCCCGTCGTCAAATACTCCCCTGCAACCGATCGACGTCGCCGACAGGTTGAACGCACCGGTACTGGGCCTCTACGGTGGACAGGACCAGGGCATTCCCCTCGAGGGCGTGCAGATGATGCAGGAAGCGCTGCGCAAGGCCGGTAGCCCGAGTACGATCCACATCTACCCGGACGCACCCCACGCCTTCCATGCCGACTACCGGCCGAGCTATCGCCGGGAAGAGGCGGAGGACGGCTGGAAACGGCTGCTCGAGTGGCTATCCTCCCACCTCGGCTGAGCATCACACCCCACGGGCGGCAGCGGCCGCCCCATCGCATCGCCGATTACGGTCCCGGACGGGTGATCGGCGTGCGCGGCGGCATTCACCAGCCCCATGCCGGCAACCCAGCCGAAGGCAAGCCCGCATAGCGTCGCAAGCAGCGCACTCAGCCATCGCCACCAGCTTCCCCGCATCTCTCCTCCGCGCCCATGGTTTTCGCCCGCAAGGGGCTCAGACGCGATGTTGGACGCAAACTCGGCGGCAGCGTTCCGGCTATTTCTCCACGTCCTCGCCCGTCGCGCCGGCCCCACCCTTGCTCGAGCGCACCCCCAGCTCCCTGAGCAATCGAGCTGCAATCAGGCCATTGACCAACCCGAACACGACCGCTGCGAGCGCAAAGACGGGCAACAGATAGAACACACCATCATGGGGCACAAGCCACAGACGGGCCACGACGAGCTGGGCGCCAATATGGGCGAAAGCGGCCAGGATGCTCTGGCTCACCGGCCCGAACCACCGTTTGGGCAAGCGCACTGCAATGCCCAACACCAGCAGGCTGGCGACTGCACCCGACAGGCTGAGGAAAAAGCCGGGCGCAAGGAACTGCCCGAGCAGCAGGCTACCGGCGAGCACGCGCAGCAAGGACACCCACACCGCCTCGCGCCAACCCCAGCGTGCCAGCACCACCAGGGTGACGATATTGGCCAGCCCTGGCTTCACACCCGGCAGGGGCAGCGGAATGGCGGCCTCGGCCACGGTGAGCACGATCGCGGCAGCAGCATGGCGCGCGATCCGTCGATCTTCCGGCGTCGGCGTCAGTTCAATAGTTGAGGGAGTCATAGTTTGCCGAGCGCCCCGTAAGGCTCAGGCTGACCTCGTTGGGCGCACAGATCGCAACAGCGCCGGCCTGGGTCAGCCAGCCCTGACGCACGCAGTACTGACGCGGCCCCGGGTCGGAAGCCACGCGGGCACGCCCGGGCTGGATCTCGATCACCGTCACTCCGAGCGGGCCGGGCACTTCAATCAAGCGCTCGCGCCCGAGGTCGACCTCGGCCACGACCCTTCCACCGGCACGTACCACGGCGCCATCCGGCGCACCGCCCTGCCACAGGCTGCGCACTGCGAGCCCGCACACCATCAGGCCGGCAAGCACGACCAGCACATCGCCCGGACGCAGCAGCGCCCACCAGTCGCCAAGCTTGCGCTTCACACGCTGGTGCCGCGTACGGTCCCGGCCGCCCCGCCTCCCCGGGCATCGCCTGCGCCAGACGCCGCATCATGGACACTGCCCGCCGCGCGATCCGCAGCGCGGCGCGCCGCCGAACGATGGCGCACGAGCACGTCCACCTGGTCACGAAACTGTACGGCCAGCCACTCGGCAAGATACACCGAGCGGTGCTGGCCGCCGGTACAGCCGATCGCCACTGTAAGATAACTGCGGTTGTCACGCATGTATGCCGGCAACCAGTCGGCGATGAACCGACGGATATCACCCGCCATGCGCTCGACCTCGGGCAGCTTCTCGAGGAAATCCACCACCGGCTGGTCACGCCCGGTGAGTGGGCGCAGCCTGGGATCGTAGTAGGGATTGGGCAGGCAGCGCACGTCGAACACCAGGTCGGCATCGAGCGGAATGCCGTACTTGAAGCCGAAGGACTCGAACATCAGCGTCATGCCCTCGCCCGCCGACATCTGGATGAAATCCTTCACCCAGGCACGCAGGGTATTGGGATGCAGCTCGCTGGTATCGATACGGTGACCAAGCGCGGCGATGGGCTCCAGGGCATCGCGCTCGCGCTGGATGGCCTCCTCGAGACTGACGTCGTCGATTGCCAGCGGGTGTCTGCGCCGCGTTTCGGAAAAGCGCGCGATCAAGGCATCGTCACGTGCCTCGAGGAAGATCACCCGCAGGTCGCGCACCGTGGCGCGCAGTGCCTCCACCTGCTGCGGCAGCGCCGCGATGCTGGCGCCGGAGCGCATGTCCACCGCGACCGCCACCCGCCGCCACCCTGCACCGCGCAGGTGTGCCACCAACTGCGGCAGCAATGCTGCAGGCAGGTTGTCGACGACGTAATAGCCCGCATCCTCGAGTACGTTGAGCGCGATGCTCTTGCCCGAGCCGGACAAGCCGCTGATGAGTACGATCTGCATGGTCCTGCACATGTGAAAAGGCCCGCCGACACTATAGCGCAGTGAGGGCGGGCCTGAACCTGAGGCTGGGTGTCAGCCCTCGTGCTTGCGCCGCTCCGCACGCCGCACCCAGAAATCGGCATTCTCGATACCGAGCGGGCGCGGATCGAATTCGGGCACGAGCCGGCCCTTGGCCTGCTGCGACTCATAGTCCTTGAGCGCAAGCAGGGCCGGCTTCTGCAGCACCAGGATCGCAACGATGTTGAGCCAGGCCATGATGCCCACGCCGATGTCGCCAAGCCCCCAGGCCAGGTCGCTGGTGCGCACGCAGCCGTACAGGGCGGAGCCGATGAGCGCGACCCTGAGCACGAAGATCAGTGCATCCGAGCGCAGGTTGCGGGTGAGGTAGGCGAGATTGGTCTCGGCAATGTAGTAGTAGGCAAGCACCGTCGTGAAGGCGAAGAAGAACAGCGCCACGGCGACGAACACCGCGCCAAAGCCGGGCAGTACGGCCTCCATCGCGGCCTGGGTGTAGCCGGTACCGGCGGCGATGTTGGCAAGCCCGGTGAACACCGGTTGGCCGTCCGCGCCCATCACGTTGTAGGTGCCAGTCACGAGGATCATGAAGGCGGTTGCCGAGCATACGAACAAGGTGTCCACATAGACCGAGAAGGCCTGCACCAGGCCTTGCGCCGCCGGGTGGGGCACCTCGGCCGCGGCTGCGGCATGCGGGCCGGAGCCCTGGCCGGCCTCGTTCGAATACACGCCGCGCTTGACGCCCCACTGGATCGCCAGGCCGATCATGGCGCCGAACCCAGCCTCCAGACCGAAGGCCGAGGACACGATCAGGCGCACGACCTCGGGCACCTTCTCGACATTGAGTGCGACCACCACCGCTGCAGCGAGGATGTAGCCCAGCGCCATGAAGGGCACCACCACCTGGGTCACCTGCGCGATACGACGCACGCCACCGAAGATGATCAGGCCGAGCAGAATGACGATGATGGTGCCGGTCACTGCAGGCGCAACGCCGAAGGCGTTCTGCATGCCCGCTGCGATGCTGTTGGTCTGCACCCCAGGAAGCAGGACGCCGCAGGCAAAGAGCGTGGCGACGGCAAACACGATCGCATACACCCGCCAGCCCAGCCCCTTCTCGATGTAGTAGGCCGGTCCGCCGCGGTAGAGCCCATGCTGCTCGGTCTTGTAGATCTGGCCGAGTGCAGACTCGATATAGGCCGTCGCCGCGCCCAGGAAGGCGACCATCCACATCCAGAAGATCGCTCCCGGACCGCCAAAACCGATCGCCGTCGCCACGCCGGCGATGTTACCGGTGCCAACACGGCCCGACAGCGCGATCGTCAAGGCCTGGAACGACGACACCCCGGCTGCAGAGCTCTTGCCGCGGAACATCGCCTGCACCATCTCACCGATATGGCGAACCTGCATGAAGCGCGTGCGGATCGAGAAGTAAAGCCCGACCAGAAGGCACAGATACACCAGGGCCGGGCTCCACACCCAGCCATTGATCCAATCGACGGATTCTTGCATGACCACGCTTGCCAAAAATTGAAGGCTCGATTGTATCCGCTTGTTGCAGGTCAATGAAAAGGCTTCTTATCGACGGCGCTTACGACGATGCGATCACCTCGGCCGCGCCTGTGGCGTCGGACCATCCGTGCCAGGGGTGCGGAAAGCGAGCCAGGCGCTGCCCGCCAGCATGATCAACAGCCCTCCCCACAGCAGCGACAGGAAGGGGAAGGTCTTCACCACGACGATGACCTCCCCGCCGCTGCCGCCCGCAGCCAGCGACTCGACCACCGCACCCGGGGCAATCCAGAACTGGGTCGTGCGCCACAAGCCCTGGTCGACCAGGGGCTGCAACAGGTAACCCGGCGTTGCCGTATGGCGCGCATAGCGGTAGTCGAGCAACTCACAGACCTGGCGCAGGGGGCCATCGTAGCGCTCGGGCGGCGCACGACTGTCCCGATACAGCGTCTGCCCATCCACCAGCGCACCTCCCGGCTCGCGCAGCTCAATGCGGGTAAGCGCATGCACACCGCCAGTCGTTCCGACCCCGCCATCGCGCAGCGGTGCCATGTCAAGGCCAGTCAGGCGCAAGGCAAAGCCATGGCGATCCCGAACCCACTCCGTCGGCTCGCCAGCGAAGACGATCTCATGCTGCGTGTAGCTGTTGAGCGCGGTTGCCAGCAGCCCGCCCCACAGTGCAAGAACCAGCCCGGCATGGATCGCGACCACGGGCAATGCTGCCGACACCCCCCTTGCCCCCTGCCGGCGCAGACTCGCCAGCAGCCAGGCGCCACACCCGAGCGCGAAGTAGGCGCCACTGGCCAATCCGGCATCCAGGAAGGGCAGGACGGCGACGATCTGCTGCGACAGGACACCCGTGCCCTGGTAGCCCCCCGTCAGCAGACCGCCAGACACTGCATTTCCTGCCACCACCGCGACCGCAAGCGGCAAGGACACCGCAGCCACCCGCGCAGATGCCCGGCGGCAGAAGTACCAGCCGCCGATCAGCCCCACGGCCACGAGCGGGAGCGACAGCGCGCGCCCAACGGCGTGACCGTCGACATCCCATTGCTCGAAGGCCGCGCGCAGGGCCGCGAGTTCGGCACCGGTAGTCAGGTTGGCAAGCATCGCGAGGAAGGGCTTGTGATGTTCCGCTCGTGGCAGATCAAGCGCGGTAGCGCCGAAAGCGAGCAAGAGTTGCGCAGCGGCAATCGCGGCCGCGCCCAGAAAGCAGATCTGCACAAGCCACATCCCCAGCCGCTGCGTGCCACGGTCGGTAGCCGGCAGGCGGTCGGCGCGGCCCCGCCTGCCCGCAATCCCCGCGCCGACCGCCGCCAGCAGCAGGATCGAAGCGAGAACGACATGGCTGACCCACGAGTCTGCACCCACGTAACGGTGCGAACTCGCAAGCACCGGGTTGCGCGTCACGGCCATCGCAAGCGGTATCGTGACTGCGGCAAGCACCGCCGCCCACGGCATGACCTGCCAGCGCCGCCGTCCGACTGCCCAGCCCCCGAATCCGTGGAGGTGAGCGCCCAGCAGGCACCAGGTGCAGAACACCGCAGTCTGCACCGGATCCCAGTGCCAGACCTGGCCATACATCGCATCCTCGAACGCCCACAGCATGCCGAAGCCAATGCCGGCGGTAAGCACCACCCACGCCCGCCGCGCCCGCGTTCTGGCCAGCATCGGCCATGGCGCCGGGCGACCGCACAGCGCCTCGAGCGCCGGCTCCGCAAGTGCGAGCGTCCAGGCGTAGGCTGCCAGCACGAGGGGCGCATGGAACAGCATCCACGGCTTCATCAGATGCGCATTCATGCCCTGCGATGCCGATTGCACCAACCATTCCGGGGGTGTCTCCGCAAAGGGCGCGAGCCACAGCGCGGTCAACACAAGCCACGCCGAGATCGCCGCGGTCGGCGACAGGTTGGGCCCGACCCGCGCACGCAGCGCACCGCCTGCCGCGAGACTGATGCACAGGGCTGCGAGCAGCAGCGTCGTGCCCTCATCACCGCCCCACAGGTTGGCGAGCTTGAGGTGGAGCGGCAGTTCCGCGCTGCTGTACAGCCAGACATAGCGCACCTCGAAACGGTCGCTGGCAAAATGCCAGCCGAGGGCCAACACACACGCCCACGCCAGCGCCGCCGACAGGGTCAACGCAAGAGCCCGCCCACGCGGCCTCAGCGCGGCATGTACGGCGAGTGCCACCACTACTGCGAGAACCGGCTGGCCGAGTTCGGGCCAGATCGCGACCGCGAGCGCGGCCAGAGCCATGACCGCCCCGCTCGGCGTGCGGCGGGAGATGGCGTCCATCTCAGCGCCCCTCCACGCGCAGCACTTCGGGGTAATAGCACATGTAGCCCGTTGCGCAGTGCGACTCGGAAGGCCGCAGCCCGACTGCGAACGCGCGCACCGCCGCATCGTCCTCGCCCGCACGCACGCGCTCGAGCACCGACCGGACCATGCGCACGCTCGCCAGCTTGCGCGCGGTGGGCGCTTCACGCCCGGCAATCTTGATCGCCGCCACCCGCCCGCGCCGCAGCACCGGCACCGCACACAGGCCGCACGGCCCGTAGGGCAGGCCTTCGGGCGTGGTGCTGAAGCCGCAGGAGAAGCGGTACCACAGCCAGCGCTCGTACTCTGCGTCATTCTGCTGCAGGCGCGCCGCCAGCCGCGGCGACACCGCCCCGCCATCGCGGCGGCGGTAGCGGTATTCGAAGCGGTCGAGACAGATCGGGCCGCCGAGCTGGCCCGGCAGGTGAATGGTGTGGCAAGCGCCTTCCTCGAAGATGCAGCCGTCGTTGAGTACGAAGGCTTCGATCTCGATGTCAGGGACCTCGGCGGCAATGCTGGCGGCCTCGGCCAGGGTGACGTCACGCGGCAGGATCAGGCGCTGCGCGCCGAGCTCGCGGCACAGCCGCGCCGCACCGGCGTTGCGACAGGTCGCCACCGAGCTGACGTGCATGCGCAGCGCCGGAAAGCGCAGCGCCAGCGCATGGAGCAGGCCGAGATCGCTGACGATCAGCGCATCGCCGCCCAGCGCCGCGAAGCGCCCGGCGATATCCTCCGCGGCACCGATCTGGGCGGCGGAATAGTGCTGGGCGTTGAGCACGAGCGACACGGTGGCCTCATGGGCGTGGGCAATGTCGATCGCACGCGCCAGGTCCTCGTAGCGCGTCAGGTTGCCCGACGGGCGACGATTGGCATTGATGGCGTGAAAACGGCCGAGCCAATCGGGCGGCACCAGGCCGCAGTAGAACTCGCTGGCGCCCGCCTGCGCCAGCGGCTCGATCTCGGCAACGCGCGACACCGGGGCAACGATCCTCATAGCGGCGCTCCCGGAACGACCAGGCGGGCGACACGCTTGCTGTCGACCGCCTGCCGCAGACTGCTCGCCATCGCCGCCGAATGGCGGCTGAACAAGGTGTTGCCAAGCTGCACGCTGGCAGCCACATCCGCCCGCCCGGGCCGCGACGCCAGCGCCGAAAAGCGCAGGCATTCCTTCTGGCAGCGCCGCCCGACGGCGAAGCGCTCCGTTCCTGTCACCGACAGCGAACCCGCCCGGCACATCCGGCCCTTGGCCACATAGACGTAGGGCAGATGTACCGCGGCAGGCAGCGGCAGGTCGGCGAATACTTCCTCATCGGCGAACAAGGGCACGTCGATCTCCAGGCGCCGAATGCCCAGGCGCGAGAAAAGGGCGTGCATCGTCGGTGCGGCGAGGCCATGGCCGCAGCGCCCCGCCCAGCCCGCGTCGATACGGGGATCCTTGGTCATGCGGCACAGCACGCGCCCGGCCACCGGACGCAAGTCCCCGAACCGGCTCGCCAGCTCGTGTGCGACACCCCAGTCATTGACCACCACCTCGCTGCCGGCGGGCAGCGTCGGCAGCAGCACATCGAGCTGCGTCAGAACCTCGGGCGAGGCCACTGGAGTGAGCAGGACCAGACGCAGCCCGGCGCTCTTAGCCTGGCTCAGGGCCTCGCGCAACGCCCGTGCGGAAGGCAGCAGGTGCTCGCAGAACTCGCTACCGAAATACAGATGGGTGGGCTGCAGCGGCGCCAGCCAGGTCGCAAGCTCCGCATCGCCATGGAGACGCTGCCAGTGTTCTGCGCGTTCCGCAGTTGCAGCCGCTGTCCACGCCAGATCGAGCGCATGGCAGGCCGCCACCGCCAGTTCAGGGGTATTCATTCCCGTTCCTCCTCGCGGCCGCAGGGGTCGCGGGCCACCAGCCCGCAGGCCCCCGTCCTGTGCGCCGCGGCAAGGCCGACGGCGCACAGAGTGCTTACAGGGCCATGATCACCGACTTGCTCTCGGTGTAGAGATCGAGCACCGCGCGCCCCATCTCGCGACCGATGCCCGATTGCTTGTAGCCGCCGAAGGGCATCGAGGCGTCGAGGATGTTGTGGCAGTTGACCCACACCGTTCCGGCCTTGATCTTCGGCACCAGCCGATGCACCCGCGACAGGTCGTTCGACCAGATGCTGGCGCCCAGGCCGAACGGGGTGTCGTTGGCGCGGCGGGCGACCTCGTCGAGGTCGTCATACGGCATTGCCACCACCACCGGACCGAAGATCTCCTCGCGCACCACCTTCATGTCGTCGCGGGTGTCCACCAGCACGGTGGGCTTGACGAAGTAGCCCTCGCCCTCGCCTGCCGCACCGCCCGCCAGGGCGCGCGCGCCCTGCTCGAAACCGCTGCGGATGTAGCCGAGCACACGCTGCTGCTGGGTGGCCGACACCAGCGGACCGATCTGGGTCGTGGGATCGATGCCGGCACCGAGCTTCATGCCGGCGGCGATCTCGGACAGGCCCTCGACCACGCGCTCGAAGCGGCTCTTGTGCACATACAGGCGCGAACCCGCGCAGCACACCTGCCCCTGGTTGAAGAAGATCGCCTGCGCCGCACCCGCCGCCGCCACCGCCGGATCGGCGTCGTCGAGCACGATCACCGGGCTCTTGCCTCCGAGTTCCAGCGACACCCGCGTCATGTTGTCGAGCGCCGCCTTGCCCACCAGCTTGCCGATCTCGGTCGAGCCGGTGAAGGCAACCTTCTCGATGCCGGTGTGCGAGGCCAGCGCTGCGCCCGCGGTATGGCCATGACCGGTGACCACGTTGAACACGCCGGCCGGGTAGCCCGCCTCCAGCACCAGCTCTGCAAAGCGCAGCGCCGACAACGGAGTCTCTTCGGCCGGCTTGAGCACCATGGTGCAGCCCGAGGCCAGCGCCGGCCCCGCTTTCCAGGCCACCATCAGAAGCGGGAAGTTCCACGGGATGATCGCACCCACCACCCCCACCGGCTCGCGCCGGGTAAAGCCGAAGAACTCGCGGTTGCGCACCAGCGGCACCGAGACTTCCATCGTCGAGCCTTCCAGCTTGGTCGCCCAGCCCGCCATGTAGCGCAGGAAATCCACCACCAGCGCCACGTCGACCGCGCGCGCCATGGTCACCGGCTTGCCGTTGTCGAGGGCCTCGATCTCGGCCAGCTCCTGCGCGTTCGCCTCGACCAGGTCGGCCAGGCGCAGCAGCAGGCGCTCGCGGTCCACCGGACGCATGCGCGGCCACTCCCCCTGCTCGAAGGCCTTGCGCGCCGCTGCCACTGCGCGGTCGATATCGGCCGCCTCGCCGGCCGGCACGCTGGCAAACACCTGTGCGCTGGCCGGGTCGACCACCTCCAGCACACCACCGCCGACGGCCTCCAGCCACTCACTGCCAATCAGCATGCGCTTGGGCTGGGCCAGGAAGCGGCGCGTGTTGGCACTCAGCAACTCACCCTTGTATCGATCCATCGTTCGTCTCCGTATGTAGGTTTGGGTCTGGTTTGATCAGGTATCGGTTTGGGCGCGAACTGCGGCGCGCTCAGAAGTTGAACAGCAGCACGGCCTGCAGATAGACATTGCGGCGGTCGTTGCCCTGCAGCGCCTTCACGTCCCCGCCGCGCGGCTCATAGAGGCCGAGCAGCGGCACAAAGGTGAAGTTGTCGTTGATCTGCCAGAAGGCGAAGAGGTCGATTTCGCGCCCATCGAGCTCGGCGCCATCACCGATGGACTTGATGTCCCAGTACTGGAGGGTCACCGACAGATCGGTACGCGGCGACAGGGTCAGCTCAAGTCGGTCCACTTTGTTGCCGCTGTTGGCCGGTCCGGCATAGTTGGCGGCAACCTCGCCCTGGAACCAGGTCCCCAGGCCTCGGCTGAGACCGAAGAACAGCGGATCGAAGGCCTCGTTGCGGGCCGTTCCGGCCTTGTCGGCCGAGAAGCGCGCATGGCGGTAGTTGAGCGTCGGACTCCACGGCAGATCGGCAAAGGTCCACCCGCCCTCGACGGTCCACGCGTCGGCGTCGTTCTTCACATCCGTGCTGCCACCGCGCTGGTCGACGTACTCGAAGGACAGGAACAGGTTCTCCACCCCCAGGCTGCCCTGACCGCGAACGCTGGTGATGCGCATGCCATCGCGGCGGTCGAAGATGCCCAGCCCCGTGCCCTTGTCCACATCGAGCACCTTCATCCAGCTCAGGCCAAGCGTGCCGTGCGTCTCCGACACGTACTCCACGTTCAGGCCGCCGAGCTCGGTGTCCTGGTGATAGGGGTTGTCCGACTGCAGCCAGAACGCGTCGCCGCGCAACGGGCCGTCGGGGTCGACACGCAGGATGGCGGTATTGCCGAAGCTTTTCTTCGCAGCAAGGTAGTAGGCGCCGCCGCGATCGACATCGACACCGAGTACGTCGAGGCCCTTGCCGAGGTTGATGCGGTCGCCCGCGATCAGAAAGCCGTCACCGAGCTGGAACTGCTGGCGGCCGAAGGAGAAGTCGAGCAGGCCGCCGGCGCTGCGCCAGCCGAGGTAGGCATCCTCGAGGTCGATGTCGCGCTCACGCCCGGTGGTATAGCCGCCAGCATCGCCGTCGCCCCAGGAGCCCTGGGCGATCGCGCCCAACCCGCCGTACAGTTCACCGTTGCCGGCGCGAGTCTTGCCGACCAGGACGCCGTGCACGAAGGCTTCTCGCCACTTCTTGCCGCCCTCGCCGAGGTAGTCCTCGCGTGTCGAGAAGGCACCCGCCATGCCGTCGACGTTGAAGCCCAGGGTGGTGCCGTCGCGCTCGTAGAAGTCGGCGGCCTGTGCGCTGCCCAGTGTGGCCAGCCCTGCGAGCAAGGCGACCACGGTCGTGTGAATGCGCATGATGTTCGTCTCCTGATTGATTGTTTTGGCGTGCGGGGGCCCCTCAGGACCCGTGAGGTCCCGATGAACGCCCCGCCACGCGGATCAGCGGATCAGTGCTTGGGTGTGCGGACTCAGCGCACGAAGACCTGCCCGGTGCCGAGCGACATGTCGCCGCCTGGCAGCTTCACCTGGCCGACCTTCGCCAGCGTGTCGGCGTCGTGGATGGAGATGTCGTTGAAGGTTCCGGTGAGATACAGCCGGCTCCCCGCCTGGTTGGTCAGCAACGTGTAGTAGGTGTGATCGAGCTCGGTCGCCTCCACCAGCTTCTGCTGCGCGATGTCGTACTTGGTGAGGCGATGGAGCAGGCCATAGATGATGTTGCGATCCTTCGGCGAGCGGATCCCGGTGAAATAGATCTCGGTCAGCGGGCCGAATTCGCGCGCCTCGGTCTCGCCGCTCTTGAGGTCGACGTTGAGGAAGCCGTACTGGTACTCGGCCGTCTCCATGTCCTGCTTGTCGTCCTGGAACTTCGCCGTGGTGTAGAGGACGGTGAAGTCGCGCGTAGGCGTCTGTACCGGCCACAGGTAGAGCACGTCGAGCGGGGCATGGGTGGGCCGCTGCCAGTCGCGGATCGGCAGCGCGACCGTCATCTCGCCCGTCTTCACATCCACCTTGTAGAGGTTGGGACCCGCCACATAGACGGCACCGTCGTCACCTGCAAGCATGATGTTGAGCTGGCGCGGCGCCGGAAACGTACGTACCGGCTTGGCCTCAAGACCGGCCTGGGTGTCATAGGCGACGAAGCGCGGCTCGCCGACGCGATAGTGGTCGCGGTTGATCCGGGTGGGGTTCTGCACCGCGTACAGCTCCTTGCCGTCGGGGCTGATGGTGAACGACCCGATCGACTTGGCGCGTTCGTTCTCGCCCTGCGACATCTCGGCGCGGAAAGTCACCTTGCAGGTATCGAGATCTACGCCGTAGATCGTGCCGAAGCGGTTGTTGAGGACATAGGCCGTGCGGCGGTCAGGTGCGATCTGCGTGATCCCCGGCCCGAAGGCGTCGGGCAGCTTGCAGGTCTTGTAGACACTGTCGCTGGCCAGGTCGACCACGTTCAGGTTGTTCGGATAGTTCGCCACCATCAGGTACTCGTTGCCGGGCTTGAGCGCCAGCGCCTCGTTGCCTGCAGCCGCAGGCAGGGTGCTGGCGGCCAGGCAGGCGAGCGCGGCCGCGGTGCGGCGCAGCGCGCCGCCGGTCATCGTTGTCTTCATGTCCGCCCCCTTACAGCTTGTCGCCCGGGAAGACCGAGCCGAGATTGCGCCAGTCCTCGCGGGTGTTGGCCGCGTCCTTGTTCCAATCCGGGTAGGTGTTCATCACATCGGGCACCTGGGCCGGCCACCAGCACGGATCAGCACAGCCGTAGAGGTCGGACTCCATCGGCTGGCACAGCGAGGCCACGCCGCCGAAGGCGTCCACTTCCCAGCCCGGGTCTACCGTCGCCGTGCAGCCGGCGAGGGCGCTCATCGCCACCACCTCCTCGATCCGGTCCTCCGCAACCGCCTTGTCCAGCAGCCGCGCCTTGTTATTGATCGCCTTGAGATGTTTCATGACGCCCTCCTCGGGGAAATATGCTGTTCGATGAAGGCCGGGTTGCCGGCCATGATGCGGCTGTAGACCTCGATGCCGAAGTCCACCCAGTCGCGCATCAGATCGCAGTAGTGGTAGGTGGGGTGTGCCGGATCGCCGTAGCGCGCGTAGCTCTCGTGGTAGCAGCCGCCCGAGCACAGGTTGCGGATGCGGCAGCTGGCGCAGCCGGTATCGGTGCGATCCAGGCGCTGGGACAGGAAGTCGCCGAGCTGCTCGCGCTTGATGCCGTTCTTCACATCGCCGAAAGTCGGCAGCGTGGAGCCGGTGAAGCGGTGGCACAGGTTCAGTTCGCCCTTGTGATCGACCGCCAGCATTTTCAGCCCGGCGCCGCAGGGCAGCGCCTTCTTGTGGCCTTCGTGCAGGTCGGTGATCAGCTGGTGCATGTTGGAGAAGCCGATGTTGCGACCTTCCAGCGCTGCCTCCAGATAACGCTGGCCAAGCCGCTTGAGCCCGGCGAAGACCTCGACCAGCTCCTCGCCCGTGAGGTTGAAGGTGCTGATATCGCCCGAGGTCACCGGCGCGAAGCCGACTTCGGCAAAGCCGAGCTCGTTGAACAGGTGATCCCAGATGCGCTCGACTTCGGTGGTGCCATGGGTCAGCGTGACACGCGCGCCGACCGGCCGCGCGCGATAGCGCGACAGCAGGCGCTCGGCCTTGCGGCGCACGGTCTCGTAGGTGCCCTGACCGCCGACCGTGAGCCGGTTGCGGTCATGGATCGCCTTGGGACCGTCGATGCTGATCGACAGGCCGAAGCGGTGGGCGTTGAGCCAGTCGATGGTGTCGTCTGCAAGCAGCGTGGCGTTCGTCGTCATGACGAAATCGACCTGCTTGCCGAGCTCGGGGAAGCGCGTCTCGCAGTACGCCACCACGTCCTTGATCAGCGGCAGGTTGCTGAGTGGCTCGCCGCCGAAGAAGACGACGGTGTAGCGGGGTTCGTCGGGCGACTCGCGCAGCATCATCTCGATCGCGTCGCGTGCGGTCTCGAAGGCCATCTTGCGACCCGCCGAGGGCTTGTCGAGATCTTCCTTGTAGCAGTAGGTGCAGCTCAGGTTGCAGCCGGTGTTGACGTTGAGCACCACCGTGGTGAGCGGGAAACGCTCGAAGGTGTGCGCGAGCGCGGTGGCGCCGGCCGGGCGGCCGTCGTCGATGAGCTCGAGCGCGACCAGCTCGCGGATCGCCTCGGCCACCTCATGGGCCTCGAACTCCGTACGCAGGCCGTCGATCAGGGCCTCGGCACTCAGGCTCTGGCGGCGGATACGGTCGAGCAAGGCCGCGGTCAGCGTGTCGAGCGCGAACAGCGAACTGCTGGGGATATGGAACAGCATGCGCGTACCATCGACGCGCACTTCGTGCAGGTTGTCATGCACGAGATTCAGGACCGCACTCATGGGGAACTCCTCGTGAATCGCGGGTTTCGGGGTGCAGGCAAACGCCTGCAGGCACGGACAGCGGACCCGCTCACGGAATCGGCGGGTTGTTCCAGCGCGGCGGCGCCACGATCACCTGGCCCTCGCCGCGCAGGCGCTCGGCACCCTGAGCCACCTCGGCCACGACCTTGAGATTGCCCACATTGCTGGCCGACATCCGGCGCGCCGGATTGGGCCCGGCGTCACCCGGCACGAACACGCCGCTCGCCGCGTCCATCAAGCCGGCGAACTTGACGTCCTCGTCGCGCACGGCAACCTCGTCGAAGGGCTCGACCGACCAGTTCGCCGGCACGAAACCGATGCGGAAGTCGTCCTCGGTACCGATCTTTCCATCCGGCCCGGCCGCCCAGGCCTCGGCGTCGAAGCGGGCCTCCACCTTCGCCGTCGGTGTGCCATTGCCACCGATGCGGGCCACCGCGAACGCCGGCATCACCTTCACCGCCGCGATGCTGTCATACACAGCGAGCGTGCCGCCACGCGCCTCACCCACTGCGACCTGGTGCACGCCACGCGCGTCATCCGCCGCCTCCACGCGCAACACGACTTCGGCATTGGAGCGCCGGATCGTCTCCAGCAAGCGCACCCCCGGGGGCAGGCTCACCTCACCCTGCAGGCCGGAACCGACGATGCGCAACTCGGCCGCCATGCCGGCCTTGAGGTGGGCCGGGTGCACCGCCAGCACACGGCTGTTGCCGGGTTGCTGCAGGCTGGCCACGACATCGGCGCCGATCTCGTCCTGATCCCGCAGGAACATGCGTCCGCGCAGCACGCCGTCCTCGAGGGCAAACACCTGGCGCATCGGCGTGCCATCGACGACCAGATCGCCGCGCCACTCATAACCGGTGTACAGCAGCGCCTGCCCCTTGCCGCTCATCGCACTGCCGTCATCCCAGCGCCCGTCGAAGCTCAGCGCGTACAGGTCCTTGCCCTTGGCGGCGCTGACCTTCATGACACCCGAGAAGCCGCCGCGCCCGCTCATGTGGCCGCTCATGCTCCACTCGCCCTTCACCACCTGCGGTGCACGCGCCTGCCATTGCGTCCAGGCCTCCGTCTGCAAGGGCAGGGTGCGCGCCAGCTCGGGGACCATTTCCTTGAGCGCGATGCCGAACCAGTCGCGGTCACGCCCCAGCGCCTGGTACTCGGTAGTCGGGTACTGACCGAGATGGAAATGCACGAGATGCTCCCACTCTTCCGCAGGCCGGCGCTGCAGCATCACCCGGGCGCCGGAATGGCAGCGCGCGCACATTTGGGTGAACTGCTCGGATTCGAACTGCTCGACCGCATTCAAGCGTCGCTCGAGCGCGTAACGCACGCCGTCGGTCTCGGAGGGCGCCAGGCCCTGCGTGTCGGCGAGGTACTTGACCACGGTGCGCCGCTCGTCGTCCGTGACCTTCAGGCCATGGACGATCTGCATGCGTGCCACCGACATCAGCCACCCTTCGGGACTCTTGCGCTGCTGACTGATACGACTGATTCCCTCATTGCCCTCGGTGTGACAGGGCAGGCACTTCGCACGTATCAGCGCCTCGGCCGATGCCAGGGCCGGCGCCGGCGCCAGCGCTGCACCAAGGGCCGCCAGGCTGCCCAGCGCAGCCGTAATCGTTTTGATCTTCAAGACCGGATCTCCTCTTGTGTCCTCTGATGAAGCCCTTGCCGCACCCGATCGCCGCCGGGCTCCTGTGAAGGGTTCGATTCATCCTAGGCGTCGGACCGCCGGTCCTGTTATCCGAAAACGGCAAGGGCAGGCTCGGGCTCCGGCTTGCCATCGCGGACACCGACGTGCCATGCTCCAGGCACAGACCGGGGGCAAGGCTGCGGTGAAGGCCACGCCCGCCCCTGACTGGATCACATAACGACAATGGCGATCGCACACCGATCGGACAAGGAAGAGACATGTTGGCCAGCACCACCGGGAGCCCCCCGGGGGAGTACCGGCAATGAGCCCGGCCGCCACCAGGACGGACCGCCTCCCCTACTCGCATTCCTCACGCGAAACGAAAGACGCGGACGATCACGCCGCATGCCTGAGCAACTGGCAACAGCGCTACGATCAACTGAGCGCCGGCAGCTTTTCCGGCGTGTTCGAGGAATTCTGCTTCGGCAACGTTCAGTTGTTCCGCGAGGGGCTGAACCAGTCCGTTCACCAATCCGGGATCGCCTGGCCTGGATCGCGCACCTTCGCGGTACCGGTTGTGATCGAAGGCACGGGCTGGTTTGGCGGCGAGGTCTATGACGCGCATTCGATGCTGACGCTGGGCGGCTCCGACGAGCTGGACTTCCGCACTCCCCGCCGGCTCGAGATCCTGGCCTGTACGGCGGACGCCAGGGCACTATGCGACTACGCGCAGCAGGTCGATCACCGCAACATCGAGGCCGAACTCGCGGCACGCAGCATTGCGCCCGCCAGCCCCGAGCAGGTCACCGCCCTCGGCAAGCTGCTGGCGACGATGATGGCAAGCCTGCGGGCCACGCCTGCGCTCCTCCACCACGCGCAGATGCGCAAGGCGATGGAGCAGGCCCTGTTCGCCACGCTGCTCGACACCCTTGCGTCCGCCACCACCGCATCGGCCAGCCCCGCATCATGTCGCACCCGCCAGCTCGTGGTCGCACAAGCACGCGCCTACATGGAGGCCCACATCGACGAGCCGATCACGGTGGCCGACCTGTGCATCGAGCTCGGCGTATCGCGACGCACGCTGCAGTACAGCTTCCAGGACGTGCTCAACCTCAACCCGGTCAAGTTCCTGCGCGCGATCCGACTCAACGCCGTACGGCGGGCACTCAAGAGCGCAGACGCGAACGGCCGCGAGACGGTCGCGGACGTTGCCGCACGCTGGGGGTTCTGGCACCTGTCGCACTTCGCCGCCGAGTACAAGGCCATGTTCGACGAACTGCCCTCCGAAACGCTCAAGCGCCGGATCTGACTCTGGCTGCACGCCAATTAGTTTTTTTGCTACGCCCATTAGCCCAAATTGGCAACGCGCAGCCTCAGGAAATCCACCCCTGACCCTTCATCCAGCCCACGATCTGCGAAGCCCGCGGCGCGGCAAGGCCCAGCCGGGCCTCCAGCACCGCCTCAGGAGACACCCCCGCGCCGGCCGCACGCAGCGCGCACAGCGCCGGCGCAAGCTCCACCCCGTCCAGATGCCACACGCCGAGCGGCTGCTCGGGCGTCACCACCACCGTCCGCTCGACGATGCGGCCGTCCTTGACCACCGGACGGCTGTCGATGCCCACCGTCTCCGGCGTCACCGCCGCGTGCACTGGTGCGGCGTCGGGCCAGCTGCGCCGCGCCGCCCAGAATGGCGCATCGGACCAGCGCGACTCCTGCGCGTAGAAGTCCCGGCCGATGCGGGCGAAGCGGTGAAAAAGGTGTTCGATGCGCTGCTGGTGGAAGCGCCGGGCAAGTCCGCCATGCTCGGGGTCATGGCGCAGCGTCGCCACCACCGCCGGCGCCTGCAAGGCGGAAGACAGCGCCTGGAAGATGCCGTTGCCCGATAGCGGATCGACCGCCATCGCCGCATCGCCGACGCGAAGCCAGTCGTCCCCGGCGACCTCGCCACCGAGCACGGCCGTGCTGGTACGCGCATGGGGCTCGCCGACCGGCGCCGCATCGGCCATGAAGGCTGCAGCCGCGTCGACAGCCTCGAAGCGCGCACGGCAGTAGTCGCCGAGCGCCTTCTTGGCAGGCAGGCCTGCGGTGGCGACATCCAGGGTCAGCTGCAGATAGCGCCGCCCATCTGCCAGTGCAGCCATCCACATCCAGCCATCCTCGCAGCTCTGCACCGTCGAACCCGGTGAGGTTTCCGGGCCTCTCCAGTACTGCAGCAGCGACACCGTCTCCACCCCGCGCAGCCGCGGCCGCCCGCCCGCAGGGGCAGCACGGCCACGGGCCTCGACCACGAAGTCCGCAGCCAGGGCAAGACGGCGATCGGCGGCGTCCACGCCGATCCGGTAGCGCCCCTGCTCCGCGTGCACGGCGGTAACGCGCCCGCGCACCACCTGCACCCCCAGGCGCTCCAGATCCACGAGCATGGCACGATCGAAGCACTGCCGATCGACGAGGCTCTCGGAGTTGGCCTCGGCATGCACCCCGTTCCAGTTCGCTCGCCGCGGGGAGGGCGGCGCGAAGGCATCGAGCGCGCGCTCGAAACCCAGACTGCGGAGGGCCTCGATGACCCGCGACGACACCCCCTCGACAGCGGCAAACCGGCGCGGCTCACCGACCAGCACGACGGGCTCGCCGAGCCGGGCCAGCCCCAGCGCGGTCGCCGCACCCGCCGGCCCGGCGCCGATGACCACGATTCCCTCATTGCTCATGCGTCCTGCTCCCCGGATTGTCCGCACCATGGTGGCGAGCCTGCGCACGCAACCATGCATGCAGCTGGTCGGCACGGCCTGCCGCCGCCAGGTGACGGGCAGCGAGGCCACTCAGCCAGGCACAAGCCATGCTGGCGCCGGCGCCGGACAGTGTGCCGTCGAGCGGCCGCACATGGGAGCCGAAATCGGCATGCTCCGCGCCCAGGGCCGCGATCTCGGACGGCGCGCAGCGCGCATCGCCGGTCACCCGCAGCACGCCCGCGAAGCCTGCGGGATACACCGCCGGGCCCCGTGCCGGTGCAGCCGCACACAGCACCACGCCCGCGGCGCGCGCGCGCGCGCAGGCGGCGGCGAGCACGGGGCGCGGCTCACGCAGGCCAAGGCTGAGGTTGATCAGGCCGGCACCGCACTCGACCGCCCAGTCGATCGCGGCAGCCACCTGCAGCGGCGTGGTACCGAGACGCTCGCGGAACACCTGGGCGACCAGGAGTTCGATCCGGGGTGCGCAATGCAGCAGGATATCGGCGACGCGGCTGCCATGTCCGAGCGCGTCGGGCGCCGCCTCGATGCGCCGCACGCCGCGGTCATCGAGCACGAAGGCTGCCGCGGCCGCAACGCAATTCTGGTGTCTGGGGGCGCAGCCGCTATCGACGAACGCCACCCGCAGCGCCGCGGCCGCCACCTAGGCGAGCTCCGCAGGCAGGTCGAGGACGTCGATCCGGCCGCCCTCCAGGCGCAGGCGCAGATCGCACCCGCACAGCGTGGCTGCACGATGACTGATCAGGATGCGCGTACGCCCAGCGAACAGGGCATCGACCTCGGCGATCACCGCGGCCTCGGTCGCTTCGTCGACCGCCGAGGTCGCCTCGTCGAGGACCAGGACGCAGGGGTCCTGCAACAGCGCACGGGCGATCGCGATACGCTGGCGCTGGCCGCCCGACAACTGCTGGCCGCGCTCGCCCAAGGGCGTATCGAGCCCTTGCGGCAACTGCGCGATCAGCACATCGAGCTGCGCCCGCCGCGCCGCCTCGCGTACAGCGGCATCGTCGGCCTGCGGCGCGGCATAGCGGATGTTGGCCGCGAGCGAGCCGCGGAACAGCACGATGTCCTGGCTGACGACCGCCACCGCGCGACGCAGCTCATTGAGGGCGAGCGCGCGCAGGTCCACGCCGTCGATCCTGATTGCACCGGCGGCAGGATCGTAATGGCGATGCAACAGATCGATGAGCGTGGACTTGCCCACGCCCGAGGCGCCGGTCAGCGCCACCTTGCTGCCGGCCGGAATGCACACCGAAGCGCCATCGAGCACGGCTTCCTGACGCCCAGGGTGGCGAAAGACCACACCGTCGAGCTCGATCCCGCCCCGCCATGCGGCGTCCGGCGCATGCAGCCCGACGCGCATTTCGACGTCCACCGGCGCCTCGCGCAACTCGCTCACCCGCATCAGGCTCACGCTCATGCGCTGCACTGCCACGTACAGGCCGAGCAGGCTGTTGACCGGGCCGGTCGCCATGCCGAGGTAGGTCGAGAACGCAATCAGCGCGCCGAGCTGCCAGGCGTCGTTGATCACCCACCAGCCGCCGATCACGAATGCGGCAGCGCGTGTCAGCGAGGTCAGGGTCGCCGGCACGGCATGAGTCAGGAATTCGGTGCGCTGCAGGCGCAGCAGCCCGCCCAGGTAGTGCGCGCCCAGCGCATCCAGGCGTGCGCGTTCGTCGGCCTCGCGGCTGGAGGCCTGGATGAACTTCATCGCCGGCAGGGTCTCGACCAGGAAGCTCGACACATCGGCAGCGCGCTCGCGTACGCGCCGCGTATCGACCTCCACCTTGCGCCGCATCCAGCGCAGCCATACCACCTCGAGCGGCACCAGCACCAGAACAAGCAAGGACAGTTCCCAGGACAGGCTGAGCATCAGCAACACCGCCCCGGCGAGGCCGATCAGACTGCTGACGGCCGCGAACAGGCTATCGACCGCAAAGCGCTGGATCTCGGCGACGTCGCCATCGATGCGCGACATCAGGTCGCCCATGCGCTGACGACCATAGAATGCGGGCGACAGGCGCTGCAGGTGGCCGTAGAGATCACTGCGCAAGGCGAACAGGATGGTGCCGGAGAGCCGCGTGTGGAGCAGCCGGTTGATGCCGGCAAGGACGGTGCCGACGATGCCGACCAAGACCATCGTCCCGGCGACGGCCAGCAGCACGCCGTAGTCCCGCGCGAGCAGGCCTTCGTCGATGAGCAGCTTGATCAGCCAGGGCTGCAGCAGCACGAGCAGCGTCGCTGCGAACGACAGCAACAGCAGGCCCGCGATCGCGCGTCGCTGCGGTCGCACGAAACCGTAGAGCCAGCGCAGGCCGCGCTGCAGTTCGTCGGGCCGATCGGAGCGGATCAGGCGGGCAAGCATGGCTCAGTGCGCAACCAGCTCACCATGCTCACGGCGGGCAACGCCGGCACGCTCCAGCTCCTTCACCAGCCAGGCAGCAAGCGCATCCGGGTCCAGTCCAAGAAAACGCGCATTGGCCTCGCGGTAGAGCGGCGTCTCGGCAAGATGCCGCGGCAACTCGTCGAGCGCCATGCTGCGCACCTCGAGCAGCTTGAAGGTCATGCATGCGCGGATGGCGTTGCGCGCCATGCGCGCGCTGTCGGCCTCGAAGGCGCGCAAGCGGGCGAAGGCGCGTCCGAGCGCATCGTCGAACTCGGCAAACGGTGCGCCGTGGCCGGGGATGACGACATCCACCGCCAGCCGGCCTATCTCCTCCAACGTCCGCCGCGCCTCGCCAAGGCCGTCTCCGGTGCCGAGCACGTCCGCGAACAGGATGCCGAAGCCGTCGCGCCACAGCGCGTCGCCCGACATCAGGATGCGGCGCTCGGCGTTGTAGTAGGCCAGCGCATCCATGTCGTGCCCAGGGACTGCAATCGCCTCCCACTCGAGTTCGCCGGCGACGAAGCGCTCGCCCGGGCTGAGCGTGGCATCGGCATGGAAGCGCTCGCCCGATTGCGCTGCAGTGCTCAGCAGCAAGGCCCGCTCGTCCCACTCATTCACCGCCGGCGCCATGCCGACGGGCACGGTGATCGAGCAGCCGAAGGCACGCTGCACGCTGGCGTTGCCGCCAATGTGGTCCGAATGCGAGTGCGTGTTGAGCAGCCGACCCAGCCTGCGGCCATCGAGCGCGTCGCGCAGCAGTTCTACCGTCTGCGCGGCATGACTCACGTAGCCTGAGTCGACCAGCGTCGCCTCGTCGCCGTCGACCAGCACCACGTTGTTCGCCGACAGCCAGCCACGCTCGAGCACCTGCAGCGTACGCGGCAGACGGGGGCGCTGGGTCAATCGCTGCCCTCCCCGAGCTCGGCGGCGACATTGGCCGGCAGCGGTACCGGCGCGTCATCGGCCTTGAGTGCCGGCGGCGGCGGTGCAACCGGCACCCCGTTGATCTCGTCGGCGGTGCGCCCACAACCGAGGCAGACGCCGGAATCCCAGTCGATCATGCACACGCCGACACACAGGGCGTCGCCGCTCATGCACGTGTCTCCGCTATCGGCGCAGTCGCACCCAGCCATTCACGACGCTCGGCAACCGCGGCCAGGATGGTGCGGCGCTCGTCGTCGCTGCTGCGGCTCCAGCGCGTGATCTCGTCGATCGTGCGCTGGCAGCCCTCGCACCAGCCGGTGTCCGGACACATGCGGCAGATGTTGATACAGGGGGAAGGAACACTCATGCGAAGCTCTCTGTTGGCAGGTCGGCCGCCCGTGCGTGCGGGCAGGCTCATGATCCCAAGCCTGGATTATGGACCAGCCGGCGCGCGCTGCGCGCGCTTGGCGAGCACCGCACGCGCCACGCGCGATGCCGGCTCGCGGCCGAGCTGACCGCTGATCCAGGCCGCGGTGTCGACGAGGGCGTCGAGTTCGATGCCGGTATCGATGCCCAGGCCGTGCAGCAGCCAGACCACATCCTCGGTCGCAACGTTCCCCGATGCCCCCGCTGCATACGGGCAGCCGCCCAGGCCACCAACCGAAGCGTCGAACACCGCCACGCCCATCTGCAGCGAGGCATGCACGTTGGCGACCGCCATGCCGTAGGTGTCGTGATAGTGGCCGGCAAGCAGTTCGACCGGCACACGCATCGCCACGGCCTCGAGCATGCGCTGGATGCTCGCCGGGTTACCGACACCGATCGTGTCGCCAAGCGAGATCTCGTAGCAGCCCATGTCGCGCAGGGTGGCCGCGACCTCGGCCACTGCCTGCGGCCCCACTGCACCCTCGTAGGGGCAGCCGACCACGCAGGACACGTAGCCGCGCACGCGCACGCCGGCCGCGTGCGCCGCCTCGGTGACCGGACGGAAGCGCGCCAGCGACTCGGCGATCGAGCAGTTGATGTTCTTCTGGCTGAAGGACTCCGAGGCGGCACCGAACACTGCGACCTCCTGCGCGCCCGCAGCGAGGGCGGCCTCGAATCCCTTCAGGTTGGGGGTGAGTACCGGGTAGGCGACGCCGGGCGCCGCGGCGGCGAGCACGCGCGGCAGCAGCTCGGCGTTGTCGCCCATCTGCGGCACCCACTTGGGCGACACGAAGGAGGTGGTCTCGATCGCCTTCAGCCCGGCGCGCTCGAGGCGGCGCACCAGCTCGAGCTTGGTGTCGGTGGAGACGAGCTGCTTCTCGTTCTGCAGGCCGTCGCGCGGGCCCATCTCGACGATGCGGACGGTGGCGGGAAGGATGGAGTTCGCCATGGAAGACATCTCCTCAAGGAGGGTTCAATTGGGCTGCAGGAGCGGCGCAAGCCGCGAACGGGTTGGCCGCTGAGCTCGTCCGACACACGGCGCGGGCCGGTCCGCGATTCGCGGCTTGCACTGCTCTTACAGCGATCAGGCCGTTTTCGCCTCGTCGAGCCCGAGCTCTTCCTTCATCTTCTGGCGGATCAGGAACTTCTGGATCTTGCCGGTCACCGTCATCGGGAAGCTGTCGACGAAGCGGAGGTAGCGCGGGATCTTGTAGTGGGCGATCTGGCCCTTGCAGTACTCGCGCACCTCGTCCTCCGCAAGGCGCTCGCCCTCGCGCACGATGATCCACGCACACAGCTCCTCGCCGAACCTCTCGTCCGGGATGCCGACCACCTGCACGTCGAGCACCTTGGGGTGGGCGTAGAGGAACTCCTCGATCTCGCGCGGGTAGATGTTCTCGCCGCCGCGGATCACCATGTCCTTGATGCGGCCGACGATGTTGCAGTAGCCCTCGTCGTCGATCACCGCGAGGTCGCCGGTGTGCATCCAGCCGCCGGCGTCGATCGCCTCCTTCGTCCTGGCCTCGTCGTCCCAGTAGCCGAGCATCACCGAATAGCCTCGGGTGCACAACTCGCCGGACTGGCCGCGCGGCACGATGCGGCCCTCGTTGTCGACGATCTTCACCTCCAGATGCGGCTGGACGCGGCCCACGGTGGACACGCGGCGGTCGATGGGGTCGTCGGTGCCGCTCTGGAAGCTCACCGGCGAGGTCTCGGTCATGCCGTAGGCGATGGTCACCTCGGCCATGTTCATCTTGCCGATCACCCGCTTCATGACCTCGATCGGGCACGGGCTGCCGGCCATGATGCCGGTGCGCAGGCTGGAGAGGTCGAAGTCGGCGAAGCGCGGATGATCGAGCGCGGCGATGAACATCGTCGGCACGCCGTAGAGCGCGGTGCATTTTTCCTGCGCCACCGTCTCCAGCACCGCCAGCGGCTCGAAGGCCTCGGCCGGGTAGACCATGGTGGCGCCATGGGTCAGGCAGCCGAGGTTGCCCATCACCATGCCGAAGCAGTGGTAGAGCGGCACCGGGATGCACAGGCGGTCGCCCGGCACGAGCTTGATCGCCTCGCCGACGAAGTAGCCGTTGTTGAGGATGTTGTGGTGCGACAGCGTCGCGCCCTTGGGATGGCCGGTGGTGCCGGAGGTGAACTGGATGTTGATCGGGTCGTCGAACTGCAGCCTCTCGGACAGTACAGCCAGCGCAGCGAACTCCTCGCGAGCGGGCGCACGCAGCAGCTCGTCGAAGTTGAGCATGCCGGGCGACCTGTCCGCGCCCATGCGGATCACCATCTCGAGCGCGGGCAGGCGGTGGCTGCGCAGCAGGCCAGGCTCGCAGTGGCCGAGCTCGGGTGCGAGGTCGGCGATCATCTCGAGGTAGTTGCTGGTCTTGAAAGCGGGCGACAGGATCAGCGCACGGCAGCCGACCTTGTTGAGCGCGTACTCGAGTTCGGAGCGGCGATAGGCCGGGTTGATGTTCACCAGCACCAGCCCGGCCTTGGCGGTGGCGAACTGGGTCAGCGCCCATTCCATGTTGTTCTGCGACCAGATCCCGATGCGATCGCCCGGTTCGAGGCCAAGCCGCATCAATCCGCAGGCCAGCGCGTCAACCTTGAGCTTGAGCTGGGCGTAGGTCAGGCGCACGTCCTGGTGGCGCACGATCAGCGCCTCGCGTTCGGCATGGGAGGCGCAGGCCTCGTCGAAGAAGCGGCCGATGGTCTGGCCGATCAGTTGCTTTTCGGATGCGCCGTGCACATAGCTTGCGGTGCTGCTCATCGTGTCGTCCTCGCTCCTGTTCTTGTGTGCGTACCACTTCGACTACAAAAGGCTCGCGGCTGGCGCCGCTCCTACAGGGAGGGCGCAGGCGTGCGGGGCTTGCCGTAGGAGCGGCGCGAGCCGCGAGCCTTTAAAGCACCTGACCCGTACGCCATCGCCTTCAACCCCTCGCGGCTGTCGCCGCTCCTACAGCAATCGGCCTTGCGTGAATCAGGCCGCGGCGGCCTCGAAATCCACCAACTCGGCGCCGTCGCCCACCTGATCGCCGACGCCGAAGCGGAAGGCCTTGACCGTGCCGGCGGCGGGCGCGGTGATGGTGTGCTCCATCTTCATCGCCTCCAGGATCAGCAGCGGCGCGCCCTTCTCTACCTTGGCACCCTCAGCGGCAACGAGCGCGATGACCTTGCCGGGCATCGGCGCCAGCAGGCCGCCCTCGGCGCCGCCACCCTCGCCGCCGTGGTGCAGCGGATCGACTGCAGCAAGTTGCCAGGCGCGTCCCTTGGCGAAGACGTGGCGGCGGCCGGCGGCGGCGATCACGGTGGCGTCCATGCGGGTGCCGTCGAGCTCTACGCGCAGCAGGCCGCGCGGATTGAGTTCGCCGCGTGCGACCACACTGCAGCTGCCCACGCTCAACCGCCAGGCGCCGGGCAGGTAGGCCACCTCGACCTCATGCTCGCTCTCGCCGTGGCGGAACAGCAGGCTGCGGCAAGCGGTGGCGTTCATGCGCCAGCCGTCGCGCGCATGCCACGGCGAGGCCGGGTCGGCGCTGCGTGCCGCGCGGCGGTCGGCGAAGGCAGCGTCGCGCAGCAGCTCGGCAAGCGCGGCGATCTGCAGCACCTCGGCCGGAGCGGCCTCGTCGGCCGGGAACAGGTAGGCCTTCTCGCGCTCGATCAGGCCGGTGTCGAGGTCGGCACCGGAGAACGCCGGGCAGGCGGTGAGGCGCGACAGGAACTCGATGTTGTTGGCCACGCCCACGACGCGGTAGTCGGCCAGCGCCTGCAGCATGCGGGCGAGCGCGCGGTCGCGGTTGATGTCCCACACGATCAGCTTGGCGATCATCGGGTCGTAGTGCGGGCTGATCTCGTCGCCCTCTTCCACCCCCGTATCGACCCGCACGTGCAGGCTCTCGGCGGGCGGCGCCAGGTGCACCAGCTTGCCGGTGGAAGGCAGGAAGCCCTTGGCCGGGTCCTCGGCGTAGATGCGCGCTTCGAGCGCGTGGCCGCGGATCTGCAGCTGCTCCTGCTCCAGCGGCAGCTTCTCGCCCGAGGCGACGCGCAGCTGCCACTCCACCAGGTCCAGCCCGGTGATCATCTCGGTGACCGGGTGCTCGACCTGCAGGCGGGTGTTCATCTCCATGAAGTAGAAGGAGCCGTCCTGGTTGGCGATGAACTCCACCGTGCCGGCGCCGACGTAGCCCACCGCCTTGGCCGCATCGACCGCGGCCTTGCCCATCGCCGCGCGGCGCTCGAGCGTCATGCCGGGCGCGGGGGCCTCTTCCAGCACCTTCTGGTGGCGGCGCTGCACCGAGCAGTCGCGCTCGAACAGGTACACCACGTTGCCGTGGGTGTCGCCGAAGACCTGGATCTCGATGTGGCGCGGCTTGGTGATGTACTTCTCGACCAGCACATGGTCGTCGCCGAAGCTGGAGATGGCCTCGCGCTTGCAGGAGGCGAGCAGGTCGATGAAGTCCTCCGACTTCTCGACCAGGCGCATGCCCTTGCCGCCGCCGCCGGCCGCGGCCTTGATCAGCACCGGGTAGCCGATGGCGTCGGCCTGCTGGTGCAGCCAGGCCGGGTCCTGGTCGTCGCCGTGGTAGCCGGGGGTGAGCGGCACGCCGGCCGCTTCCATCAGCTTCTTGGCCTCGGACTTCGAGCCCATGGCGCGGATCGCCGACACCGGCGGGCCGATGAAGACGATGCCTTCGCGCTCGCAGGCGTGGCAGAAATCCTCGTTCTCGGACAGGAAGCCGTAGCCGGGGTGGATGGCCTGGGCGCCGGTGGCCTTGGCCGCGGCGATGATCTTGTCGATGACGAGGTAGGACTCGCGCGCCGCCGCCGGGCCGATCAGCACGGCTTCATCGGCCAGGCGCACGTGGCGGGCGTCGGCGTCGGCCTCGGAATACACCGCGACGGTCTTGATGCCCATGCGGCGGGCGGTCTTGATGACGCGGCAGGCGATTTCACCGCGGTTGGCGATCAGGATCTTGTCAAACATGGTGTCTCCAAACCTTGTGTTCGTAGGGCGGGCCGTCAGGACGATTCGCAGGCAAGCCCGCTCCCACGGCAAACTGGCGCTTTATCGATGCGGGCGGGCGTGCTGCGCGGCAATCCCGGCGTCGCCCGCTAGGCGATCCACGCCGCGGGGCGCTTGTCGAGGAAGGCGGCCAGGCCCTCCTTCGCCTCGGGCGTCACGCGCAGGCCGGCGATGCGGCGCGCGGTGTCTTCCACCACCGCGTCGCTCAGCGGCCGGTTGGCCACCGCGCGGATCAGGTCCTTGGCCGCGGCCTGCGACTTCGGGCCGCCCTGCAGCAGCGCCTCGACCACTTCGCTCACCTTGGCGTCCAGCTCCTCGGTGGCCACCGCTTCGTGCGCCAGCCCCAGCGTAGCCGCACGCGTGGCATTGATGCGCTCGGCAGTCTGGAAGTAGCGATAGGCCTGGCGCTCGCCGATGGCGCGGATCACGTAGGGGCTGATCGCCGAGGGGATGATCCCGAACTTGACCTCGGAGGTCGCAAACACCGCGCGGTCAGAGGCGATGCAGATGTCGCAGGCGCTCGCCAGCCCCATGCCGCCGCCCAGCGCCGCGCCATGCACGCGCGCGATGGTGGGCTTTTTCATCTCGGCCAGGGTGCGCAGCATGCCGGCGAGCTTCATCGCATCGGCGAAGTTCTCCGCCTCGCTCGCCTCGCCGGCGGCCCTCATCCAGTTGAGGTCGGCGCCGGCCGAAAAACTCTTGCCGCGTCCCGCCAGCACGACCGCGCGCACCGCGTTGTCGGCATCGAGCTCGATGCAGGCGGCAGTGAGGTCGGCGATCAGCTGCGCGTTGAAGGCGTTATGCACGTCCGGACGGTTCATCCAGATCGTCGCCACACCACCCGCGCGGACGATCTCCAGGGTCTCGTAGCTCATCTCGCCCCCTTACATCCGGAACACGCCGAACTTGGTCGGCTGGATCGGTGCATTGAGGGCGGCCGACAGCGACAGGCCGAGGATGCGACGCGACTGCGCCGGGTCGACCACGCCGTCGTCCCACATGCGCGCGGTGGCGTAGTAGGGATGGCCCTGGAACTCGTACTGGTCGCGGATCGGCGCCTTGAAGGCCTCTTCCTCCTCCTTGCTCCAGCTGCCGCCCTTGGCCTCGATGCCGTCGCGGCGCACGGTGGACAGCACGCTCGCCGCCTGCTCGCCGCCCATCACGCTGATACGCGAGTTGGGCCACATCCACAGGAAGCGCGGCGAGTAGGCACGGCCGCACATGCCGTAGTTGCCCGCGCCGAAGGAGCCGCCGATGAGCATGGTGATCTTGGGCACCTGCACGGTCGCCACGGCGGTCACCATCTTGGCGCCGTCCTTGGCGATGCCGCCGTTCTCGTACTTGCGGCCGACCATGAAGCCGGTGATGTTCTGCAGGAACAGCA
>ERZ761607.772-NODE-772-length-47500-cov-13.045758_pt1 | contig 47500 bp, 43 predicted proteins | sample MGYA00511164_ERZ761607 | MGnify/ENA primary metagenome ERZ761607 (study PRJEB28899, sample SAMN02445080) | bioreactor sludge metagenome | biome: EBPR sludge | place: Australia: Brisbane, Thorneside Wastewater Treatment Plant | collected 2011-06-22 ...
CAAACGAATGGCAGCTTGGAGCGGGTGAACGGTAGTCCGGGCCAAAATATCGGTGGTTTGCGCCAGCAGGACGGCAGTCTGGCTCGGACGACATGCAGTTTGACGGGGCGCTCCTGCCCGGCGTTGGCGGCGGTTGAGCCTTGCGCTGCTGGCGCGGGGTGGGCCGGGCTGCGGCGGCGCATTTCCACCTTGCGGCGCGGTGGCGTTGTCGCTAAACGCTGCCCATGCACTCCCACCAGCCACGCCTTGGACTTCTGGTCATTGTCTCCGGCCCCTCCGGCACAGGGAAGACCACGCTCTGCCGCCAGGTGTGCGACGGGGTGCGGGCGGTGTTTTCCGTCTCCTGCACGACCCGCGCGCCGCGCCCCGGCGAGGTGGACGGGCGCGACTATTTTTTCCTCAGCGAGGACGATTTCCTGGCCCGCGTGGACCGCGGCGAGCTCTTCGAGCACGCGCGCGTGCATGGCCGCTGGTATGGCACGCTGAAGAGCCATGTCTTCGACAATCTGCGGCGCGGGGTGGATGTGTTCATGGACATTGACGTGCAGGGCGCGGCGCAGGTGCGCGCCTGCCAGGATGAGCTGGTGCGCCGCTGCCTGACGGACATATTTGTCATGCCGCCGGGCATCGGAGAGCTGCGCGCGCGGCTGCTGGGCCGCGCCACGGACAGCGCCGAGGTGGTGGAGCTGCGGCTGAGGAACGCCGAGGCGGAGCTGCGCCACTGGCGCGAGTACCGCTACAATCTCGTCAGCGGCGAGCGGCCGCGGGACGAGGCGCGCTTCAAAGCCATCCTGGAGGCGGAGCGGATGCGCTCCAGCCTGGTGGCGTGCGGCGGCGACGCATGGTGATCAAGGCCGCGCGCGTCACTCCACCTGCGCCACATGGGAGCGGCGGGAGTCCTTGCCCCAGCGGCCCTCAAGCGTGTACACGAGATGCGGGGTGTAGAGCTCGGGCTCGAGCAGGAAGGAGTCGTGCCCTTTGTCGGAATGCACGGTGATGTACATGCTGGAGACGCCGGCTTTCTCCAGCTCGGCGACCAGCAGGGACTGCTCCTCGGGGTAAAAACAAAAGTCCGAGTCAATGCTGAAGACCAGGTAGTGATGCCCGGCGGCTTTGCTGCGCTGGAAAAGCTCCGCAAAGCCGCCGACGCCGGCGTCGGCGAGCGGGTCGTAGCGCAGCCACATGTTGATGATGCGCAGGTAGGTGTTGGCGTCGAAGCGCTTCACGAACTTCTTGCCCTGGTGGAGCATGTAGCTCTCCACGTTGTGGCCCACTTTGTACCAGGCCAGTTGGCCGTTCGGCTGGCTCACATCCTGGCGGGCGCGGCGCTCGATGGCGTCGAGATGCACGAAGGTCTTGTGCGAGATCATGCGCGCCAGGGCCAGGCCGTATTCGGGGCTGCGCTCGCAGGTGTAGTCGCCGCCGTTGAAGTGCGGGTCGTTTTCAATGGCCAGCACCTGCTCGAACAAAGTCAGCCGCGTCAGCACGGTGGTGCTCAGGCCGGTGGCGATGGGGATGACAATGCGCACCCGGTCCGGGAAGAGGGTGGCGAAGTTGATGGCCAGCAGCCCGCCCACTGACGCGCCGATGATGGCGTGCAGCGCGCGGATGCCGAGATGGTCAAGCAGCGCGGCCTGGCTGCGCACGATGTCTCTGGAGAGCACCGGGGGGAAATCCCTGCCGTAGGGCATGCCCGTGGCCGGGTTGATGGAGAGCGGTCCGCTGGAGCCGTAGCAGCCGCCGAGGTAGTTCGCGCAGATGACGAAGTAGCGGTCCGTGTCGAGGGCCTTGCCGGGGCCGATGAAAAGATCCCACCAGCCGAGATGCACGTCCTCCGTCCAGCGCGCGCCCACGCCCTCGATGGCGGTGTTCACGCCCGCCGCGTGCTGGCTGCCGGAGAGGGCGTGAAAGAGCAGGATGGCGTTGCTGCCCTTGTCATTGAGTTTGCCGTAGGTCTCGTATGCCACGGTGATGCCGGGCAGCCTTTCACCGCTGGCGAATTCGAAGGGTTCGTCAGCGGAGCCGAGATGGAAAAACTGGGTGGCGGTCGCGCCAAGGCCATGGGACATAGGGCGCGCAGCAAACAGCAGGATGGGGCGCGCGCAACCCCGGCGGGCATTTTCCAGCGCGCGAAAAAGACCCCGCTGCTCAGGGCGCGACCGGGCCGATGAGCCGCCTGCCGCTGCGGTCCGTCTCCACGGCGATCCAGCCGTCGAAGGTGACCTCGACATGCCCGTCCTGCCTGCGTCCGGTGGCAAAGACAGGGACGCCGGGGTTGAACACGGCCAGCACCGGCGTGCCTCCCGCGCTCGCGCGTTTGAGCGAGCGCGCGTCGGCGGGGGCGTCGCGGCGGATTTCCAACTGCGCCGCGGCCCCCGCGTCCGGCAGGCTGCCGCCGGCGAAGGCCGCCTCGGACAGCCAGCCCTGGAAGCGCACATGGCAGCGGGGCGTGCCGCCGTTCCAGTAAACCGAGGTGGAAAGCCGCGTGAACTGCGGCTCCGGGGGTGAGATGCGGTGCACCACGCCGGCCTCCGACTTCTGGTTCGGCGAGGTGTGGAAGGTGACGCCGTCCTTGCCGTCGTACTCGGCGCGGTAATGCGCCCCGCAGAAGCCGTTGGAAAGCGCGCTCCCGGCCTGGATGCCGGCCATGAGTTTGTCCATGAAGCCGCGGTCCTGAACCAGCGCGCTCACGATCTCCTCCTGCCTGTCCTGGGCTTTGGCAAAGGCCGCCGTGGTCCTGACCGTCTCCGCGGTCTTGTTCGCATCCTTGACCACCGAAGCCGCCGCGCGCAGGGACTCCTCCGAGGCTTTGATGCGCTCCAGCCGGGATTTCATGTCCTCGTCATGCGCGGCGAGCACTTTCGCGAGCGTCTCCCGCTGCTCCTCGAGCCAGGACTTCGCGGACTCGAAATCCTGCGTCATTTTTTTGTGCTTGTCCTCCATGTCCTGGTGCATGCGCTCCAGGTCCTCGACCCGCGTCCTGGCCTGGCCGAAGGCTTCGCTCACCTTGCCGAGGGTGTCCTCCAGCCGGCTGTTCTTCGCCTCGATGATCTGGAGCTTCGACTCGATGAGGGCCACCGCCTGGTCCTCCAGCTTGCGACTGACAGCCCAGACCACCGCGCCGCCGAGCAGGCCGGTGAGCACCGGAAATAGAAACCGCCTCATGCCGGCAAGGAACCGGTCCGGCGAGTCTTTGGAGCGCGCCTCCCGCAGGGGGCCTTCGGATGGATTTGGACTGCTCATGACGGTTCAACGCATGATCCGCCCGCTCTTTAGCGCCCAACCTTCCCGGCATGATGCGCGGGTGCGCCGGGACTCAAAGCCCCTCGTTGGCCGCGCGCCATTCACGGAGCTGGCGGAGCTGCTGCTTGGTGGGTTTGACGAGTGTCTCGTGGCCGCGTGGTGTCTCCATCTCGCGCTGCTTGCGCGCCTCGGCGGCTTTTTCGATCCACTCTTGCGGTGTGAGGTTCTCGCAAAACTCGGGCACGCGCGGCGCGCCGAGGCGCTGGGGCGGCAGGCCGAGCACGCGGAGGCGCAGGCGCAGATCACCGCGCGCGACCTCCACCACGTCGCCGGGGCGCAGGTCGCGCGCGGGCTTCACCGCTTTGCCATCCAGGGTCACATTGCCTTTTTGACATGCCTGCCCGGCCAGGCCGCGCGTCTTGAAGACGCGCACATGGTGCAGCCATTTGTCGGCGCGCTGGGTGGCGGGCTGCTCTGGCATGGTCTCGCTGCCTCCCGTTCAGCTCTCCGCCTTCCGCGCCAGCCGCGCGGCATAGGCGCCGTCCATGCCGTCCTTCGGCGGAAAAACGAGGCGGCTTTCCAGCAGTTCCAGCTCCGGGTGCGCTGAGAGCACGGCTTTGACCACGCCCTGGTTCTCCTCCGGGTCTATGCTGCATGTGCTGTAAACGAGCGAGCCGCCCGGCTTCAAATACGGCAGGGCCGCCTCGACGATGCCGCGCTGCGCGGCGGCCAGCGCTTCAAAGTCCTCCTCGCGCAGCCGCCAGCGCACATCCACGCGGCGGCGCATGACGCCTGTGTTCGAGCAGGGCACGTCGAGAAGGATGCGGTCAAAGAGCTGCCCGGCGAAGGGCGGCGCCTGTCCGCCGAGCAGGTCATGCTGGAGGACGCGGACATGGCGCGCCTTGAGCCGGGCGAGGTTTTCACGCAGCCGGGCGAGGCGCGCGGCGGAGGCGTCGCAGGCGGTGAGCTCGCCCTGGCCGCGCATCATTTCGGCGAGCAGGGCTGTCTTGCCTCCGGGGGCGGCGCAGGCATCCAGCACCGTCTCGCCGGGCTGCGGCGCGAGCATGCGCGGCGCGATGGCGGTGGCCGGATCCTGCGCGTAGCACCAGCCCTGCCTGAGCGCCTCGCGCGGAGGCCCGGCGGTGCATTCGAAGAAGGCGTCGTCTCCGGGGAAGGGCAGCAGCCCCGCTGTCTGCGGCAGCTTTTCCGCAGCCTCGTCATGCAGGCGGTTCAAGCGGACGAAGACTGGCGCGGGAGCCTGGTTCCACTCGCACAGAGCCTGCGCTTTTTCCTTGCCCATGATCTTGATCCAGCGGCGGGCGAGCCATTCCGGGTGGGAATGGCGCGTGGAGACGGGCAGCGCCTGCCCCATGTCGCGCAGGGCGCGCTCCTCGCGCGCGGCGCGGCGCAGCACGGCATTGACCAGCGCGCCGGCGCGCCCGGCGGCGGCCACGGTTTCATTCACGGCGGCATGGGCGGGCACGCCGAGCAGCAGGAGCTGGCAGAGGCCGGAGCGCAGCGACCCGCGCGTGTGCGCGTCGAGTTTTTTGCCGCCGGTGAGGTGGCTGGCCCAATGGTCGAGCAGGGAGAGATTCCGCAGGCAGGTCAGCACGATGTCGTGAAGAAAGGCCGCGTTCGGGCCGGAGAGGACGGCGCGGCGCGCGCGCTCGTCCAGCAGCTCGGCGGCAAAGCGCCCCGTCTTCTCCCAGTCGAGCAGAACCTCCAGCGCCATGCGGCGGATGCCGGGAGGCTGGCCGTGGCGGGCGCCTGGGTCTGCTGTGCCGGTCCGGGGTTTCATCCGCGCTCCGCGATGACGCCGCGTCCGATGCCGCGGTATTGAAAGCCGAAGTCCCGCGCGGCGGCGGGGTCGAGCAGGTTGCGCCCGTCAAAGACCAGCGGCGTCATCATGGCCTCGCGCAGCTCTGAAAGGTCAACGCTGGCAAACTCCGCCCACTCGGTGGCGATGGCCAGCGCCTCGGCCCCCTTCGCCGCCTCAAGCGGACTGGCGGCGAATGTGACGGCGGAGGCAAAGGGCAGCGCCCTGGCTTTCTCCATGCCTTTGGGATCGTAAACGGTGACCCGCGCGCCCTCGGCCACCAGCCTCTCCACCAGCGCCACGGCCACCGAGGAGCGCACGTCGTCCGTGTTGGGCTTGAAGGTCAGCCCCCAGACGCAGATCTTTTTGTCCTTGAGCACCCAGAGCGCCTCGCGCATGGCGTCGAGGAAGCGCTCAAGCTGGCGGGCGTTGATCTTCTGCACCTCCTTGAGCAGATGGAAGGGCACGCCGAGCTGCTCGCTGATGGCGATGAAGGCGGCGAGGTCCTTCGGGAAGCAGGAGCCGCCGTAGCCGAGGCCGGCATTGAGGAAGCCGCGCCCGATGCGCTTGTCCGCGCCGATGCCCTCGGCCACTTTCAACACGTCCGCGCCGGATGCCTCGCAGATTTCCGCGAGCGCGTTCGCGTAGCTGATCTTGAGGGCGAGGAAGCTGTTGGCGGCGTGCTTGATGAGCTCGGCGCTGTTGATGTCGGTGACGAGCACGGGGGCGACGAAGGGCTCGTAGATTTTTTGCATGAGCGCCAGCGCGCGGTCGCTGTTGCCGCCGATGACGATGCGGTCGGGCTTCATGAGATCCTCCACCGCGCTGCCCTCGCGGAGGAACTCGGGATTGCTCACCACGTCGAACTCGACGCCGGGTTTCGCATAGCGGCGGATGGTCTGCGCCACGCGCTCGCCCGTTCTCACCGGCACGGTGCTTTTGTCCACCACCACGCGGTAGCTTTCCAGATACTGGGAGATCTCCCGCGCCACTTTCTCCATGAAGCTCAGATCCACGCTGCCGTCCTCCTGCGGCGGGGTCGGCACGGCGATGAAAAGCACCTCGCCATGATCCACGCCCTCCTCCGTGCTGGTGGTGAAGCGCAGCCGGCGCGCCGCCACATTCTTTTTCACCAGGGCCTCCAGCCCCGGCTCGTAAATGGGTATCTCCCCTGCCACGAGTTTCTCGATTTTTTTGGGATCGTTGTCCACGCACACGACGTGGTGGCCGACTTCGGCAAAACAGGCCCCCGTGGTGAGGCCGACGTATCCTGAACCAATGATGGTGAGCTTCATGCGTTTGAAAGTCCCGGCCTCATGGCGGCCGGGGACGCCGAGCCTAGCACGCGCGCCGCGTTTCGAAATCCGAAATATCACGCCGCGCCCCGGTTTTGTGGTAGATGGGCGCCGGTCCTCGTTTTCCCACCATGAAACACATCTGCATCGCCCTGCTGCTCCTGGCCCGGCCGGCCCTCTCGCTGGACCGGCCCAGCCTGCAAATCATCAACGCGGCGCCGGACGCCGTCGAAGTCTTCTGGCTGGCTCCGGACGGGAAGCGCGTGTCGAACGGCAGGGTCGGGCCGGGTGAGGACAAGATCATCGGCACCACCCTCGGCCACCGCTTTGTCATCGTGGACGGGCGGCGGGAAACGGAGGTGGTGAGCAAGGCGCGCGTCCAGGGTTTCCGCTACGATCCGGCGGCCAGGGATGGCATCCCGGCTTTTTACACCCAGGTGGTTCATGCCGGGGGCTATCCCATTTGCGCCTCGGAAAATGTGAGTCCGTATGCGCTCAAGGAGGCGGCCTACCTTGTGGACCTCATGCTGGCAAAACGGACCGATGTGCGCGAGGCGATGATCGCCAGCGGATCGAGGCTGTGCATCATCGCGCACAACGAGTTCACCACCGGCCTGCCGGAGTTCGGGCGGCTGGGGCCGGTGAAGGGCTACGAGGAGCTGGCGCCGCAGGATTACTGGGATGCCCGCGCGCGCGGCACCGGCGGCAGCCTGACGGATCCCTTCTGCACCTGCGGGGAGGAGAACCTCCTGGCTTACGAGGGCGATCCTTACGACGCGGAAAACATCCTCATCCACGAGATCGCGCACAACATCCATCTGCGCGGCATGACGAATGTGGATCCGGCATTCGACGGACGTTTGAAGTCGGCCTATGACGAGGCGATGAAAGCCGGGCTTTGGAAGGGGCTTTACGCCTCGCGCAATCATCACGAATACTTCGCCGAGGGTGTGCAGAGCTGGTTCGATGACAACCGGGAGAACGACCACGACCACAACCATGTCAACACACGCGCGGAGTTGACAGCCTACGATCCCGGCCTCGCCGCCATGTGCCGCGAGGTCTTCGGCGACACCGTCCTCAAATACACCAAACCCCGGACCCGCCTCGTCGCACATCTCGCCGGTTACGACCCCGCCAAAGCGCCGAAGTTCGAGTGGCCGGAGCGGCTCATCAAAGCCCGCGCATTGATAAGGAAAAAAGCCGTCGAGGCTCATGCGGCAGCCAGCCTGGAGGAAAAGACGCACGCCACGCGCGCCATCGCGGGCTGGACCGTGAACATGAGCCTGCAACTGCTCCGGGACGATGCGGTGGCGCTGGAAAAGGCGCTCACTCTCCTGCGGGCGCAGCTTGATGAGATCGCGCGGGTCGTTCCGCCCGGGGCCGTGGCCGAGCTGCGCAAAGTGCCGCTGTGGATCAATCCCGAGTATCCCGGCGCGCGTCCACGCGCCGAGTATCATCCCGGCGCGGGCTGGCTGCGCGAAAACGGGCGCGACCCCGTGATGGAAAAGGCGGTGGAGTTCACCAACGTGCGCGTCTTCGAGCAAGAGACTCGGCGCATGCCCAACTTCGCGCTGCATGAGCTGGCGCACGCCTTTCATGACCGGGTGCTCGGCTTTGACAACGCGGAGATCAAGGCGGCCTATGAAAAGGCCGCGGCGGCGGGCGGTTATGAAAAGGTGCGGCGCCGGGACGCCGAGGGCCGCATGAGGCTGGACAAGGCTTACGCGATGACCAACGCGAAGGAATACTTCGCCGAATGCACTGAGGCGTTCTTTTCTCGAAATGACTTTTTCCCCTTCACGCGCGAGCAACTGCGGGCGCATGATCCGGAAATGTTCGCGCTGCTCGGAAAGCTTTGGGGAACCAGCGAAGGCTGAGTGATGGCTTAACGCAGCCGGTCTTGCCGGCGATACTCGGTGGGTGACAGGCCGGTGACGGCCCGGAAGGCCCGCGTGAAGGCGCTGTGATCCGCAAAGCCGCACTCCAGCGCGATCTCGGCGATGGAGGTGTTCGTTTCACGCAGCAGGCGGGAGCCGGCGGTGATGCGCGTCTTCGTGATGAGCTGCATCGGGCTGAGGCCGTGGATGCGTTTGACCACGCGGGCGAAGCGCGCGGCGCTCATGCCGGCCTTTTTTGCCAGCGACGACGGGCTCACGGGCTGGTCATACGATCGTTCGAGGTGCCGCAGCGCCAGCGCCACGGCGGGCTGCACCTCGTCCCGGCTCACGAGCGCGGTGAGGTCCTTTGAAATGCCGATGAGGCCGGTCACGCGGCCCGTGCCATCGCGGATGGGAATCTTGCTCGTCAGACCCCACACGGGCACATTCGGCCTGCGCCAGAACAACTCCAGCCGCTCGATGATCGGCCTGCCCGTGCGCAGCACCTGCTCATCCTGCTCGGTGGGGATGCGTCCATAATCACCCGGACACACATCGCAGGGGCGCCGGCCGACCATTTGCGCTTTTTCAGCCAGCCCATGCCGCTCCACGAGCGACTGGTTCACCACCAGGTAGCGTCCTGCGGCATCCTTGATGAAAAAGGCCGTGTCATGCATCAAATCGGCGATCTGCTCAACGAGCCGCGCGTCAATGAGCAAGCCCCCTTTTTGGGAAAGGATGCCCGAGAACGCTGCTGCCGCGGCTTTCATGATAAGACAGGGTGAACAACGAACATCCGCGCCCTGATTTCCAGCCGTTTTGAGCAATGAACAGACGCAAGGCCAGCCCTCCGATGCCGGCCTGTTCCAAAGGCTGCTCCATGCCTGTGAAATGTCAGGGTTGGCTGAACTCCCGCGTTGCCTGAAGACATGAGATTTCCGACGCTTGTGATGATCCTGCTGACCTGCTCCGCGATGGGGGCGGATTTTCGTGGCTTCTTGGAGGCGCATTGCCTGGAGTGTCATGACAATGAGATGAAGAAGGGCGATCTCGATTTGTCGTCGTTCACGGATGAGGCGGCGGTGATGCGGGATCGCGTGATCTGGCGCTCGGTGTTTGAAAAGATCGAATCGCATCAGATGCCGCCGCCGAAGCAGAAGTCGCAGCCGACCGAGGCGCAGCGGCAGGAGATCATGGCGTGGATCATGGACGTCGCGGCGAGGCCGGATGCGGACCTGGGAGCGGTTGATCCTGGAAAACCTGCGCTGCGGCGGCTGACGCGTTTGGAATACAACAACGCGATTCGCGACCTCTTTGGCCTGGAGATGGATCTCTTCATGTTTCCGGAGCGGTTGCCCATCCGCGACAAGGGCTACTTCCAGCCTGCGAATGGCAAGATGCCGGACGAGCTCAAAATCGAGATGCGCGAGTATGGGGCGAAATATCCGGTGCTCTGCCCGCAACTGGGTTTGCCAGGGGACAACCGTGCTGAACACGGCTACCGCAATCGCGGAGATGCCCAGGATTTCTCGCCGCTGCTGCTGGAGAAATACCTCGCGGCCGCGCTGGAGATCGTGAACGCGCCAGAACTGCCGCGCCGCAGCCGTGTGTTTACCGAACTTGTTGGCATGAAGCAGGAAATGCAGGAGCCTGCGGACGTCTCATCCAACGCTCCGACTCTTGCGCCCGTCTACTCGCCGGACATCGAACGCGCCGCCAAAGCCGAGGGCAGTCCCGACTATCTGGAGCCCTTCCGGGAGCATGTGGCCTCGGCGCACGCAGACGGCCGCGGAGGTGTCTTCGATGTGCCGCGTGCGCTCGCCAACCAGACCATCGCCGGCAAAGGCGGGCTGATTCGTGCGGCCCTCGGTGCCCGCGCGCTCACCATCAATCCCGACAGCGATCTCTGGCTCGCTTCTTTTGCGACCACCAAGCCCGCCTCAGCTCCTGCGATCCTCACAAACAAGGTGAAAGGCGTGAAAACCTTTGAACTGACCTTCGACATCGTCAGCGAGGATGACGATGAGGGCATCGAGCGTCTCGGCGTTTGTGTCATGGGACGGCAAAAACAAAGCGGCATGGTCAAACTCACCGCTGTCTTTACCGACGGCACCGATGCCGCGATCACCGCCTTCATCGCTGAAGGCGCGGCAGGCACCACGTTCTATTCCTTCGCCGCACCGTCTGGTGAGGCCATCAAGAAGCTCGCGGTGGATGGTTCGCAGTTCAGTGGTGACTATGTGCTGCTCGACGATCTCGGCATCATCACCAATGGCGCGACACAGACACTCCTCTCTGTTCAAGGCCGCGAACCGGCGAAGCCTGAGAAAAAGGAAGGACAGACAAGAGTGTCTGTTTCACTCACTCCCCACGAACGGATTGAGGCATTCATGTCTCGTGCGTTTCGTCGCGAGGTGGCCGATGAAGAGCTTGCCCCCATTTTTTCGATCTTCCAAAACGCACGAAAAAGCGGCCGGTCAGAGGCGGATGCCATGAGAACCGCGATTTCCGCCGTCCTGTCCTCGCCGGGCTTTCTCTACGTTGAGGCCAATGGCGACGCGACGGCCGGCAAGGTTTCACGGCTGGAGGATCATGAGCTGGGCACCCGTCTCGCTCTCTTTCTCTGGTCATCCACACCCGATGACGAACTGCTCGCTCTCGCCAAAGCAGGCAAACTCCGAGACAACCTCGAAAACCAAGTCCGCCGCATGCTCAAAGAACGGCGCTCGCGCGAGCTGAGCGAGTCGTTTGCCGTGCAATGGCTGCGGCTTGATCAGCTCCACACTTCCAAACCCGACCGTGATCTGTTTCCGGGCTTCTACTCAGGTCCTCAGGGAAAATCCACACTTCATGGAGCGACACTTGCCGAGGCGCTGCTGCTTTTCGAAACGGTGCACGTGGAGGACCGCGGCATTCTCGACTTCCTCGCCGCAGACTACACCTGGCTGAACGCGCCGCTCGCCCGGCTTTACGGTCTTCAACTCGGCGCTGATGATCAAGCGCACGAAGTCGCTGCCAACACGAACCGCGAATTGAAGACGAAGAGCGACAAAGCCGCCCTCTGGCATCGCGTGAAGCTGAGCGATGCGAATCGTGGTGGCTTCATGAGCATGGCCGCGCCGTTGGTCGTCACGTCTCTGCCCTTCCGCACGAGTCCGGTGAAGCGGGGCGCGTGGCTGCTGGAGACGCTTTTCAACCGACCGCCCACGGAGCCCAAGGTGGCCTTTGCCATTGAGAACGACACCAAGGAAGCCGCGCAGCAGATGAGCATCCGCGAGAAGTTCGAAGCGCATCGCAGCAAGGCCGCGTGCTACTCCTGCCACATCCGTCTGGATCCGCCCGGCTTCGCACTGGAACGCTTCAACCCCGTCGGGCAGTGGGATGAAAAAGCGGACGCGAAGGGCGAATGGTCCGGCAGCGCCTTTGACGGCCCCGCTGGCTTCAAGAGCATCCTCGCCCGCCATCCCCATGAGTTTACGAGAGGTTTCATCGAGCACCTCCTCAGCTACGCGCTGGGCCGAAAGCTGGAAGTTTATGACATGCCCGTGGTGGACCACATCCAGCGCGCTGCCGAGGCTGATGGCTGTAAATTCAGCCGTATCATTGTCGAGATCGTCCGATCTTATCCGTTCACCCACGTGCGCCGCTCATGATGAATCGCCGCCATTTCCTCCGCTCCACCGGCATCACGCTCGGCCTGCCGCTTTTTGAAAGCCTTGCCAAGGCCGCGCCAGCAGCCTCACCGCGCCGCTTCGCCTTCATCTACACGCCGAACGGCTACCTGCAGAGCAAACTGCTTCCGCAAAAAGCCGCGCAGGGCCTGAACCCGCTGACTCTGACATCCACGCTGGAGCCTCTCTCGAAGATCAAAGACGATCTCACCTTCATCACCGGCCTGGACCGCCAGTTTGTGCCAGGAACGGGCGTTCACGCGCAGGCAGGCTCTTGCTGGCTCACGTCATCCGCACCGCAGGAGACTCTCGACGGCGGCTTCCCGACGAACCTCACGCTCGATCAGCTCATCGCCCGCCAGATCGGCGCGGACACGGCTCTACCTTCGCTGGAACTCAGCACGAACGACTTCACCGACAACAAGGAGACGAAATACTTCGAATGCATCTCGTGGTATGGCCCCGGCTACGCGGCGAATACGGAAAAGAACCCGCGAGCCGTGTTTCAGCGTCTCTTTGGTCAAGGCCAGGGCGGCCCGCAACGCAGCATCCTCGACGCGGTGCTCGCGCAGGCACACAGCCTCGAGAAACGTCTCGGCGGTGAGGACAAACAAAAGCTCGGCGAGTATCTCGAAAGTGTCCGCAGCACCGAGCAGCGCATCCAACGCGCCGAGGCAGCCGCCAAACGCATCGGCAAGCCCCCGCTGCCGGAGCCGAAGGGCATTCCTGAAAAGCGCAGCGAGTATTTGAAGCTCATGGCCGAGCTGTTCATCCACGCTTTTCAAAATGACCTCACCCGCGTCGCCACCCTGCTCGTCGCACCGGAGCGCTGGGACAATCCCACGCTCTACGACGGCCTTTTCGACAAACCGCAGAACCACCACGTCCTGACCCATATCAAGGGCGATGAAGCCAAGGACAAGCTCGCCCTCATTGACCGCTATCACATGGAGTTCTACGCACACGTCGTCCAGCGTCTCAAAGCCACCAGCCTGCTCGACAGCACCACGCTCGTCATGGGCAGCGGCATCAGCGATGGCGACCAGCATAACTACGCCGACCTCCAAGTCCTCATCGCCGGAGGCGGCTGGAAGCGCGGCCATTTCCACTACGAAGGCAAACGTCCGCTGGCCGATCTCTGGCTCACGATGGCGCAACAAGCCGGCGTGAAGCAGGAACGCTTTGCGGACAGCACGGGCATCTTGACCGAGATATGACCATGAGTTTAACCACAGAGACACCGAGCACACAGAGAACCACACAGAAGAATCCTCTGTGTGCTCCGTGCCTCTGTGGTTCAAAAGCGAAGCTCACGAATCTCTTCTCTGCGTTTCTCTGCGCCCTCTGCGGTTTCCTCCATGCCGCGCAGCCACCGCGTGCCGCGCTGGAGCGTTTCTGCATCGACTGCCATGATGCAGAGACGAAGAAAGGCGGTGTGGATCTCGATTCGATCCTCCAAGATGGCATCGCGAAACATCCGGCCACTTGGGAAAAGGTGGTGAAGCAGCTCAACGCCCGTCACATGCCGCCCATCGGCAAAAAGAGACCTGATGAGCAAGGCTACAATGAACTCATCACCGCGTTGACGACAGAACTCGATGCCCAACCACCCCAAGCCATCGCTGGCCCGGCGTTTCGTCGTCTCACGCGCACCGAGTATCAAAACGCTGTGCGTGATCTGCTCGCGGTCGAGTTTGATGCGAAATCGGCCTTTCCAACGGACGAGATCAGCCACGGCTTTGACAACGTGACCGTCGGTGATTTGCCGCCCGCGCTACTCGACCGCTACATCAGCGCGGCGCAAAAGATCGCCCGACAGGCGGTGGGGACCTCCACACAGCCGGAGATCACCGCCATCCGTGTGCGGCCGGACATCACGCAGGAGTATCATGTGCCCGGATTGCCGCTCGGCACACGCGGCGGCGTGCTGGTGAAGCATGTCTTCGCGCAAAGCGGTGATTACGAGGTGCAGGTGCGCCTCCAGCGGGATCGCAACGAGCAGGTCGAGGGCATGCACGGCCAGCATCAGCTCCAAATCCTGCTCGACCGCGAGGTGCGCAGCGAGTTCACCATCCAGCCGGCGAAGGACAAAAACTACGAGAAGATCGACGCGCATCTCAAAGCCCGCGTTCACGTCGCCGGCAGCCAGCATGACCTCGGCGTGACGTTTCTGCCGAATGGCTCGCCCGTCCTCGAACGTCTCCGCCAGCCCTACAAGTCGAGTTACAACCTGCATCGCCATCCGCGTCTGAATCCCGCCGTGTATCAGGTCACCATCACCGGCCCGCTCAAGGCCGAAGGCGCGGGCGACACGCCGAGCCGTCGTTTGATCTTCGGAGCAGGCCAAACCGACCCCGAGGCCATCTTGAAGCCGATTATGCGTCGTGCGTGGCGACGTGACATCACGGCGGCCGATCTGGAGCGCATGCTTCCATTCGTTCGCGAGGCGAAATCGCTCGAAAAAGGCATCGAATCGGCTCTCGCGGCCATTTTGGTCAGTCGCGAGTTTTTGTTCCGCACGGAGCAAAAGGGCGATGAAGCCGCTTTGGCCTCCAAACTGGCTTTTTTCCTCTGGAGCAGCCTTCCCGATGATGAACTGCTCTCGCAGCGCCGACTCGATCTCGAAGCGCAGGCCCGCCGCATGCTGCGCGATCCGCGTTCGAAGGCGCTCGTGACCAACTTCGCCGATCAATGGCTCTACCTGCGCAATCTCGATGCCATCACGCCGGATGCGCGCTTGTATCCCGACTTCGATCACAACCTCCGCGAATCGCTGCGCACGGAGACGAGCCTGCTCTTCGCCGATGTGATCGAAAACGACCGCAGCGTGCTCGATCTGCTGCGCACCGACCGCACATGGCTCGATGAACGCCTCGCAGCTCACTACGGCATCCCGCACATCCACGGAAGCCGCTTTCGCGAGGTGAAACTCGACGCGCCAACGCAACGTGGCGGCCTGCTGCGTCAGGGCAGCATCCTCACCGTCACCAGCTACGCCACTCGAACCTCACCGGTGATTCGCGGGCACTGGATTTTGAAGAACCTGCTCGTCACCGAGCCACCACCGCCGCCGCCAAACGTGCCCGCCCTCGATGGCGTCATCTCCGAAAGCCTCCCCATCCGCGAGCGACTTGCTAAGCATCGCGAAATGGCCGCCTGTGCCAGTTGCCACAACCTCATGGACCCCGTCGGCTTCGCCTTGGAAAACTACGATGCCATCGGCCGCTGGCGTGCCGAGGCCGATGCACGCGGCGGTTTCGCCGACGGCAGCGAGTTCGAAGGCGTGGGCGGCCTCGAAGACACCCTCATGAAGCGCCCCGAACTCTTCGTCACCGCTTTGACGGAAAAACTCATTGTCTATGCCCTCGGTCGCGGCCTCGAAGCCAGCGATATGCCCGCCGTGCGGAAGATCGTGAGCCGGGCGAAGGCGAATGGCTGGAAGTTCAGTGAGATCATCGTCGGCATCGTGACGAGTGCTTCGTTTGGCACCTCACAGTGACACAGACACTCCTGTCTGTGATTCTCCGTCGGCAGACAGGAGTGCCTGCCTCACACCCAGTCCTCGCAGGGATCGATGCGGCCTTCGCGCTCATCAGCCATTTTCCAGTGAAACGGCAGTCCGTGACTCCCATGCGTGACCGGTTCCCAGCCGAAGCGGGATCGAAAAGTATGGTAAGCCGGCGAGTCCCGCAGAGGAATCCAGTCAAACACATCCTTCCATCCGGCAAACAGCTTCCAGTCGTCTCGCTCGGGGAAAACACCGAAGTCAAATGCCCCGCAGATCCGATGCACATAGTCAGCCCGGTCCGCCATGGTGTGAAGCTCCAGTGGCGGCTCGGCGAGATCAGGGTAAACAGAGTGATCGAGATTCATCGGGGACCGGCTGGGCAAAATACATCCCGATACCAGCTGCGCAAGGCTGCCGCCTGAGCACGGGACTCGGCTGGCAACTTCGACACGGGCCGCATGAGTTCCAGCTTTTCCACATAAAACAGAACCTTTTCCGGCCCCTCGGGTGGGTCGCGGTGGGTGTTCTTTGCCTGCCACATGGCCCAGCACTCTTCGATGGTGGTAATGCTCTGCGTGCATAGTTGGTGGATGTCTCGAAGATCACGCGGTGCACCACGCTCGACCAGCGCTGTCATCTTCGACGCCACATTGTCCCGCAGCGTCTCAATCCACAGCGGCTGCCATTCCGCCGGCACCGGTTCATCGAGGTAAAGGCCGCGCTTGCTGATCTGGAATGAAAACTCCTTCTGGCCTCCTCGCATGAGTTCCAGACTTTCGGTTTCTCCCCAAGTTCTCCGCCGGTAGTCGAGGCCGTGCCTTGCGGCGAGAGACTTCATGGCCCCCTCGACAAAGGCGAGAACCTCGGACCGGGGCGACTCGCGCCACCAAGCATCCAGATCGACCGTTTCGCGATATTCAAGGTAGTGGCTCAGCGCCACGCCACCACCGAGCACGATTTCCGCCGCCTCCGCATGACCCGCGAGGCTCTCCAGCAGCTCGCGGGAGAAGGGATTCAGGTTTTGCGGGGGCTTGGGACGGATGTTCTGCATTGCCGGGCAGTTTGCCCGGCATGATTGCCTTTCTCAAGAGCGGGCTTTGTGTCAGTTTCCCCTCCTCAACACCGTTTCACCCGTCATGAGCACCTTCACCACGCGCAAAGCTTTGTCCCGCCGCCATCTGCTGCGCGGCGTGGGGGCGACGTTGTCGCTGCCGTTTCTGGAGGCGATGATCCCGGCCGCCACGGCGGCGAATCGGGTGGCGCAGCCAGCAAAACGACTGAGCTACATTTACATCCCGATGGGCACGGATCACTCGCGGTGGAATCTCGGCGCGACGAGCACACTGGAGCAGCTTTCGCCGATTTTGAAGTCGCTGGAGCCGGTGCGGCAGCATTGCGCGGTCGTTTCGAACCTCGAACTCGAGCCCGCCTATCCCGGCACGCATGCCACATCGAATGCCAGCTTCCTCAGCGCTGCGCGAGTGAAGCACACGGAGAGCAGCGACTACTACAATGGCACCACCGCCGACCAGATCGCCGCGAAGGCCATCGGGCAGCAGACGCAACTGCCGTCGCTCGAACTCGCGATGGACCTCATGCAGGTCGTCGGCCAGTGCGACAACGGCTACGCCTGCGTGTATCAAAACAATCTGTCGTGGTCCTCTCCCACCACGCCGTTGCCGGCCGAGGCGCATCCTCGGCTCGTGTTTGAGCAGCTCTTTGGCGATGGCGGCAGCAAAACGGATCGCCAGGCCGCATTGGAGCGACGGGCGAGCTTGCTCGACTTCATCAAGGACGACATGCAGCGTCTCGCGAAGCAACTCGGCCCGCAGGATCGAGATCGTGTGAATCAATACCTCGACAGCATCCGCGAGGTCGAGCGCCGCATCGAAAAAGCGCAGGCCTCCGTCGCGGAAAACGAGCTGCCGGATCTCTCGCGACCGAGCGGCGTGCCTGCGAGCTACGCGGAGCATGCGCGGCTCATGTTTGACCTCCAGCTCCTCGCCATACAGGGCGATGTCACGCGTGTCATCACCTTCCAGCTCGCCCGCGAGACCTCGAACCGCACCTATCCCGAGATCGGCGTCAGCGATCCGCATCATCCCCTCAGCCATCACGGCAACGATCCGGCCAAGATCGAGCGCATGTCGAAGATCAATGCCTTCCACGTCAGCCTCTTCGCCGAATACCTCGCCAAACTCGCCTCTGTGAAGGAAGGCGACGGCACGCTGCTCGATCACACGCTGCTCCTCTACGGCAGCGGCATGGGCAATCCGAACGTCCACGACCACACCAACCTCCCCATCATCGTCGCCGGTGGTGCAAGCACTGGCGTCAAAGGCAGCCGCCACCTGCGAAATGATAAAACCATCCCGCTCGCGAATCTGCATCTCACGCTGCTCGACAAGGCAGGCGTGAAGCTGGACAAGTTCGGAGATAGCAGCGGAATCATCGAGGTGCTGTGATGAGCACTCCGGCTTCGATCAACCACCTCCGCTCCTCTACCTTCTCGGGAGCGTTGAGTTGAAGCAGGTTGGCCGTGACGCGGCCTGTGGCTGTCTTTCCTTTGATGAAGCCACCACGCAGTTCGAAATGCTCACTCCAGGCATCCAGACGTGGATGAAACAGCGCGGTGAGCCGACCATCTAAAGGGTCGATGGAGGACAAATCGGAACCCTTGGCCTGATTGCAGAGGATGAAGGATAGGGCCAGATTTTCCTCCGTGGTCTGGCCGCCGTGCTTTTGCGCGATGATGTGATCCACATGATGCGTGTTGAAGCTAAACTGCTCCGGCAACAGGCAGTATTCACAGGCTTCGTGCGCACGATCACGCACGAGACGCCTGACATCTGCCGGGATGTGCGCTGCGCTCATGCGGGCTTGAGCTTCAGTGCTGCTTTGGCCTTCGCCACCCGCACGAGGTGCTCGACTCGCTTGATCTCATCCCACTCAGCCTGCTCCTCCAGCGTCAAGCCTATCTCGCTGTTCTTCCTCAGCAGCGCCTCGGCACGTTCCGATGCCTCCGCCGAAGGACGAAGCGCTAGCACCTCCTGCGGAGAAGGCAGGGCAGCGAGCATCTCGGTCACATCGCTCAACTGCTGAACCTCTCGATGTTGCGCTCCACGCCAGCGTTTCAGACCTGCCGTCAGCACGGCGACGAGGTCCGTTTCGTTCTTTGGCATGTAGGCCGCCAGTTCGTCAGGAACATTCAAGGTCAAGGTCATGCCCTGAGTTTGCACGACTGGCACGGAATCGGCAAGCCATCATTCCTGTCAGGAGACGAGCGCACCGAGCGTTGCTACCTGAGCATGCCGTGGACCCTCCCAGCTATCGTTCTTCTCTTTTCCAGCCTCACACTGGCGAGGGCGTTTACTGACCTCCCCGCATGCGCCGAAAAACAGGACTGGGACGCCGTTTCCGCTCAAATTGCCTCCAAGGCCGATTTGAATGCCGCGCAGGCCGATGGAGCGACGGCGCTGCACTGGGCGGCTTACCATGACAAGGCCGAGATCGTCGAAAAGCTGCTCGCAGCGGGCGCGGAGGCCGATGTGGCGAATCGTTATGGCATCACGCCGTTGCTGCTCGCGTGTGAAAATGGCAGTGAAGGCATCGTGCGGGCGCTTTTGAAAGCGGGGGCCGATCCGCAGGCGAAAAGACGTGGTGGTGAGACCGCGCTCATGATTGCCAGCCGCACGGGTCGAGTCGGCGCGGTGGCGGCCTTGCTCGAAAAAGGCGCGAAAGTGGACGCGCAGGATCGTGAGGATCAAACCGCGCTCATGTGGGCTGCGGCGGAAGGTCATGCGGAGGTCATCGACTTGCTCGTGAAGCACGGCGCGAAGGTCGATCATCGGCTCAAATCGGGCTTCACGGCTTTTTTGTTCGCCGCACGCGAGGGAAAGAGCGCGGCGGTGAAGAAGCTGCTTCAACTCGGTGCCGATGTGCATGACGCCATCGATACGAAAGAGTTCACCGGAGGCCGCGACGCGCCGAATGGCACCAGCGCGGTGCTTTTGGCCGCGGAGAATGGCCACTTCGAGCTGGCGATGGATCTCATCCGCGCCGGAGCCGATCCGAATGACATGCGCAACGGCTTCACCGCGCTGCACACGATCACCTGGGTGCGCAAGCCGCCGCATGGCGATGACGAGGCCGGCCAGCCGCCGCCGGACACGCATGGCAAACTGAGCAGCCTCGATTTCATCCGCGAGATCGTAAAGGCGGGCGCCAAGGTCGATGCCACGCTCGCCAAAGTAGCCAAGGCAAAGGCGTTTGGCGCGATCAACTTCCACGGAGCCACGCCTTTTCTGCTCGCCTGCCGAAACGCCGATCTGGAAATGATGAAGCTGCTCGTCGAACTCGGCGCGGACCCGCACAAGCCCAACGCCGACGGCTCCACGCCGCTCATGGCCGCTGCGGGTCTCGGCTGCTACGCGCCCGATGAAGAAGCCGGAACGGAAGATGAATGCGTGGCGGCTTGCAATTACCTCATCAGCCTCGGCGCGGAAGTGAATGCGGTGGACAATAAGAACCAGACCGCCATGCACGGCGCGGCCTATAAAAGCCTGCCGAAGGTCGCCCAACTCCTTGCCGCGAAAGGCGCGAAGATTGCCGTGTGGAATCAAAAGAACGATCGCGGCTGGACACCGTTGCTCATCGCGCAAGGCTTCCGCCCCGGAAATTTCAAACCCAGCGTGCCCACCATCACTGCCATCAGCGAGATCATGCGTGCGAATGGCATCGAGCCACCACCAGCGCCAGATCGCGACGCTTTGCCGAAGAAGAAGGGCTATGAGCAGCGATGACCGCCTTTCCGTGAAACAGACACTCCTGTCTGTTTTCTCCCGAACCACAGACAAGAGTGTCTGTGTCACTTTCCACAAGACCTCATGAAACTCCACCTTCTCTTCGCTTACCTCCTGCTACCCGTTGCTTCGCTTTGGGCTGATGCCCAAACTACTTTGCTCTTCGCCGGCAGCAGCAGCATGTATTGGAACGATTTGCCGCGCGAAGTTGCAAAGCTCGTCGATGGCAAAATCGCCGGTCACCTCGGCGAACAGGTCATTCCCGAAGCCGTGGGCCGCAGCGGCAGTGACATCCGCGTGTATCTGGAGCCCGGCTTCAATCGCTACGAATACGGCGTGAAGCCCGGACAAAGCTTCCTCGACAAAATCGCCACGGAGAAGCCCGACATCGTGCCGATGATGGTCGTGTGCCGTTTCATCATGGGCGACGACGCGCCGACGAATGGCAACCCCGACCACGCCACGGCCATCACCCGCTACTGCGAGGCCATCCGCGCCGCCGGAGGCGAGCCGATGTTTTATGAGATGGGCTGGGGCAAGACCGAACGCGAGGCCGAGGGCCGCCAGCGCATCCTCGAACTCGCCAAGAAGAACAAGGTCACTCTCTTCGCACCCTGCTCCACGGCTTGGGCGCGTGTCTATGCCGAGAAACCCGATCTCGCTCTCCAGCATCCGCAGGACAACGCGCATCCCGGCGATGCAGGCCACTTTTTGAACCTCGCCTGTTTCTACGCCGCGCTCACGCGTGAATCGCCCGTCGGCAAACTGCCGCGCACCTACCCCGTCTGGCCCCACGGCAAGTATGAGGCCGATGAAGCCAAGCTAGCCGCCTTCCAGCCCGATGCCTACCAGGCGAAGATGGCGAAGTGGATGTTCAAACACATGTCCATGCACGCCACGGCCACTTTGGACGATGAAACGGCCTGTTACCTCGAAACCGTGGCTTGGGAGACTTGGCAGGCCGTGAGCCAGACACTCCTGTCTGGCCAAAAGTGATGCTGGCACTCCTGTCTGCATTCTGGGAGACAAACAGACAAGAGCGCCTGTTTCACTGTCAGGCCGCGCTGACTTCATCCGTTGCCCAGAGACATGCCACTCGATCACGAAACCATCTTGAAACACCTCTTTGAGGCCAGGCAGCGGCTCAGCGGGGTGGCGTGGCTCATGGTGCGGGATGCGCAGGCGGCGGAGGATCTGTTTCAAAACGTCGCGCTGAAGTCGGTGACGAAGAATGTGGCCTTCGAGCACGAGGGCGCGCTGCTTTCGTGGGCGATGGTCTCGATCAAGCGCGAGTCCATCGACTGGCTGCGCAAGCGCAAGCCTGAGACACTCGGCCTGGAGCCGGAGGTGCTTGATTTGATCAGCGAGGAGTGGTCCGCGCATCCGCAGCCCGAGGGCCAGCGCATGGAGGCGCTGCGAGAGTGCCTGGCTTCCGTGCCGGAGAAGTCTCGTCAGCTTCTGCATCTGCGCTACTTCGACGGGCATTCGTGTGATGAAGTCGCGCGGAAGGTCGGGGCGAATGTCGATGCGGTTTATCAAAGGCTCTCGCGGCTGCATCGGCAGCTCAAGCAGTGTGTGGAGCAGCGGCTGAAACCAGCAACACCATGAACGACGACCTTCTCATCCAACGCTATATCGATGGAAGCCTCTCGCGTGAGGACATCGCGGTGCTGAATCAGCGCCTGCGTGACAACGCGGACTTGCGCCAGCATCTGCGGGACATCGCGGAGCAAGTGGTGGCATTCGGTGATCTGGCACGGCAACATCGTGAAAAAGACACTCCTGTCTGTTCTCCCAAACAGCCAGACAAGAGTGTCTGGCTCACTTCTCTGGCCCTCGCCGCATCCATCGCGGTGCTGGCGGCCAGTGCGTGGCTTTTCTTCGCCAGCAAGCCCGATGCGGTGCTCACGCTCGTCGAAAGCACCGGCACCGTTGCATGGAGCGATGGCACGCTTATCGCGAGCGGTGAGAGATTGCCCGCGGGCACGTTGGAGACGGTGGGCGAGGCCAGCAGCGCGTTGCTGCGCTTTGACGATGGATCGCTCATCACGCTGCATGGCGACGCGGAGCTTTCTTTTGCCAGCGAGCATCAAAAAGTGCTCTCGCTCACCCGCGGCACGCTTTCCGCCGAGGTGCGGCCGCAGCCTGCGGGTCGTCCGATGCTGATCCGCACGCCCAGCGCCGTGGCGGAGGTCGTGGGCACCGCGTTTGACCTTTCCACGAGGTCGGAAGACACGCTGCTGAAGGTCAACGAGGGCCTGGTGAAGCTGAAACGCCTCGCCGATGGCAGCGAGATCGACGTGCCCGCCAATCGCAGCGCCGTGGCCTCGCTGGACACCGGCGCGGCGCTCGACACAGCCTCCACGCCGGAGCCGCTGACCGCGTGGCGCTTTGATTTCACCAGCAGCACTCCGCCACGCGACTGGCGTGGCTTTTCCAAAAACGGCGCGATGCACGCCAGCCCCTACGTCGCCAAAAAAATGCCCGATGGTCGCGTTGTCACCCACCACGGCATCTCCATCCGCACCGCAATGCTGGAGCAGCCCCTGCGCCTGATCGCCACTGAGCTCAGCGTCATTAAATACCGCCTGCGGCAGGATCAGCCGGGCGATCTGCAACTCATGCTGCTGACGAATCGAACGGAAGGTGGTTTTGGCGGCAACTTCGAATGCAAAATCCCCGCCGAGGAACTTCGTCCCGGCCCGGATGGCTGGTGCGAGATCGCCATCCCGATCAATCGCTACGAGCCCATCGATCCTCGTCCGCACCTTCGCAAACGCCATCCCTCCGCCGTGGGCAACGTCATTACTTCTGCCATCATCAGCACCTTCCGCGAGGACCGCCATTTGGAGGTCAGCCACTTCGAGCTCGGCACGCGCTGATTTTTTTAACCACAGAGACACGGAGCACACCGAGATGAAAAAGCAGGCTCTAATCCTCTGTGTGCTCGTTGCCTCTGTGTGTTTACTCCACGCGGCTCCCGCTGCTTTCGAGTCTTTCTGCTTCAAATGCCACGATGCGACGCAAACCGACGGCGAGCTCGATTTTGGAGGCTTTGACGGCTCGGAAGGCCGATCCGGCGCAGTGGTCTGTTTTGAGAAGCGGCGTCAGGCAAGTTAGTCAGCGAAAGCGTCTGTGGCGACTCTGTGCGAAGTGTGTGTTTCAGTCCTGATGGGCGCTGGCTCGCGGTCTCCAGTATGGACAAAACCGTGCAGGGGTTGAAGTGGCAACGGGTAAAGATGTCAGCAAGACCGTCGTTGGCGTTACCGTGAAAACAATGTGTTTCAACCGCGATGGACGATTGCTGGTGGTTGCGACGGGTAGTTTGGATGGGGACGAGGGCGAATTGAGGGTGATTGAAGCAGCGACGGGCAAGGAGGTTGGTAGGACCGCGTTCGGCGATGCAGCGAAGGTCGTGAGTTTCAGCCCCGATGGGCGCTGGCTCGAGTAGTAGGTTATGATACCATCAGGGTGATCGACTGCTTGTGGCTTAATGTTCCTGCACAAGGAAGCGAACTTTGGCGGGAAATGCTGCGCAGGCAGGCCAGGCGGCACTTCCAAGCCGACGGAAGATTGGTGCCGTTGGCCACGCAGGATTCCAAAGGCGCTCAGGAAGCCATTGCTCGCTTCCTGCAAGAACCCCCTCCCGCAGATCGCCATTGGGAACATGACATTCTTACATGGGCACAACAGCTTCCTGACGTGCGTCCTACGTCGCCTTGGACCACAGAACCTCTACGTATCGCAACGGGACATTGGTTCATGCAAGCCTCGGGCAAGTCCTACTCCATCATCACAGACACTGCCGACGAAGCCCCCTGGCATCCGCTCTCGCCTGTCTCACTTGCACGTTTGGAGCCAAGACCCGCAGACTGGAACTACGATGCCGTTCAAGGGGCCTTGCAGCCCACCTTCCTACCCCGTCTCACCCTGAAACGCCTGCGAGAGGCTCATGAGCATCTCTATGGGAGGGACACACTGGCGGAGTATGCCGCCTGGGCTGCGAAGATCATGCACGAGAAACTGCACCTCAACACCGAGGCGAAGGAAGCGATCAACTTTGCCCTCGAACGCACCCCGCCGGAGAACCAGAAGGCGTTGCTGGACCTGAAGGCGCAGGTTGAGAACGGCGGGCAATGAAAGCCATAACGCGCCCGGCCTTTCGACCGGACGCGTTGTGGGGTTTTGGGGATGGTGAGTGTCGGAGGCTCATCTCGCGGAGCGAGATGGCTACTTTAATACCGGTAGTGCTCAGCCTTGTAGGGGCCATCGACGGGCACGCCGATGTAGTCGGCCTGGTCCTTCGTGAGCTTGGTGAGCTTCACGCCGATCTTGTCGAGGTGCAGGCGGGCGACTTCTTCGTCGAGCTGCTTCGGCAGGACGGTGACGCCGACGGGGCGGCTGTCCTTGGTGGCCCAGAGTTCCATCTGCGCGAGGCACTGGTTGGTGAAGCTGTTGCTCATCACGAAGCTCGGGTGGCCGGTGGCGCAGCCGAGGTTCACGAGGCGGCCCTCGGCCAGCATGTAGATGCTGTTGCCTTTCGGGAAGGTGTAGCGATCGACCTGCGGCTTGATGTTGACGCGCTTCACGTCCGTGCGGGCGTTGAGCTTGTCCACCTGGATCTCGTTGTCGAAGTGGCCGATGTTGCACACGATAGCCTGGTCCTTCATGGCTTCCATGTGCTCGAGGCGGATGATGTCCTTGTTGCCGGTGGTGGTGACATAGACATCGGCGATGCCGAGGGTGTCCTCGATCGGCATGACGCGGTAGCCTTCCATGGCAGCCTGGAGAGCGCAGATGGGGTCGATCTCGGTGACGATGACCTGGGAACCCTGGCCTTTGAGCGCCTGGGCGCAGCCTTTGCCCACGTCGCCATAACCGCAGACCACGGAGACCTTGCCGGAAAGCATGACGTCCATGGCGCGGAAGATGCCGTCCGTGAGGGAGTGGCGGCAGCCGTAGAGGTTGTCGAACTTGGACTTGGTGACGCTGTCGTTGACGTTGATCGCCGGGATCAGCAGCTTGCCCGCCTTGGCCATTTCATAGAGGCGATGCACGCCGGTGGTGGTCTCTTCGGAGACGCCCTTCAGGTCCTTCACGATCTCGTGGAAGATGCCGGGCTGTTTCTTGGCGATGTCCTTGAGCAGGTCCTTGATGACCTTCACCTCGTGGTTGTCAGAGGGGGAATCCACCCACTTGTCGCCGTTCTCCATCTCATAGCCCTTGTGGATGAGCAGGGTCACGTCGCCGCCGTCGTCCACGATGAGCTGCGGGCCTTTGTTGCCGGGGAACATGATGCACTGCCAGGTACACCACCAGTATTCTTCCAGCGTCTCGCCCTTCCAGGCGAACACCGGGGTGCCGGCGGCGGCGATGGCGGCGGCAGCGTGGTCCTGGGTGGAGAAGATGTTGCAGGAGGCCCAGCGCACGTCAGCGCCGAGTTCCTTCAGGGTCTCGATCAGCACGCCGGTCTGGATGGTCATGTGCAGGGAGCCGGTGACGCGGACGCCAGCGAGCGGCTTCTTCGGGCCATACTTCTCACGGGTGGCCATGAGGCCGGGCATTTCGTGCTCGGCGATCTCGAGTTCTTTGCGGCCGAAGTCGGCGAGGGCGATGTCTTTGACTTTGTAGTCGCTCATAGTGGGCGGATGTGGGTTCAGGTTTGGGGTCTGAAACGATTCAAATCAACGTATCAGGATGCGTTGATATGTTTCAGGATGCCCCGTGAGTCAAACGGGGATTTCAGCGCGAACCCGGTTTGTCAGCGCATGAGGGCGGAGTTCACTCCCCGGCAAACTGGCAGTCTGCCTTCGAGAGTGCCGCCGGACTTGCCTGGATCTTCGAGTCCCGCGTGCGAGACCGCACGGCTCACTTGCGCGTGAGTTCGTAGGCATCCTTGCCATCCTTGACGATCCACCCCGCGCTTTCGATCTCTTTGCGCAGGATGTCGGCGGCGGCCCAGTCCTTGTTTTTTTTGGCCTCCCAACGCCGCGCGGCCAGAGTGGCGACCTCAGTCGGAACGTCGGTCGCCGTGTCTTCTTTGAGTTCGGGAAGTTTGAGTCCCAGAGCCTGAAGAATGAAACGCAGTCCGCCCAGAGCTTCGACAATTTCCGAATCGGAGAGATGGGCTGGCTTGAGACGGTTCAGGGTGGTGAAAACCTCGCCCAGGCAGCCTGGTGTGTTGAGGTCGTGATTGAGTGTTTCCCAGGCGGAGGCAAACGGTCCCGGTCCTGACGGCTCGACGGAATGGATGGCTAGCCGCTCAAGCGCGCTTTTCTGAAAGCGGGCCATTTTTTGCAGCGCATGCCGCGCGGCGTCGAGGGAGTGGAAGGTGAAGTTCAATGGCGCGCGGTAATGACCGCTGATGAGCACATAACGCACCTCCTCAGGCGTGTATCCACGGTTTGCCAAATCCTCCAGGGTGTAAAGATTGCCCTGGCTCTTGCTCATCTTGCCGCCATCCACCATCAGATGAGCCACATGAAACCAATGATGGGCGAAGCGTCCATGAGTGGCGCAGCAACTCTGGGCAATCTCGTTTTCGTGATGAGGAAAGACAAGGTCCACACCGCCGCTGTGCACATCGAAATCCTCGCCGAGGTATTCGAGGGACATGGCGCTGCATTCAAGGTGCCAGCCGGGCCGACCCTCGCCCCAGGGGCTGCGCCAAAAATTTGCGCCATCCTCGGGTTTGCGCGCCTTCCAAAGGGCGAAATCGGACAGTGAATCCTTGTCGTATTCATCGCTGTCAGTGGCGGCGGTCGAGGCGCCGAGCTTGATCTCCCGGTCCTCCAGATGCGAGAGCCGCCCGTATTGGGGGAAGGATGAGACTTTGAAATAAACTCCGCCTGAGGTCGCGTAGGCATGGCCCTTGGCGATGAGCTTCTCGATCATGCGGATCTGGTGCGGTATGTGGGCCACGGCTCCAGGTTCGACATGCGGAGGCAGCAGATTCAGCGCGGCGCAATCCGCATGGAACTTTTCCGTCCAATGACGCGTGAAATCCGCGAGACTCAGCCCGGCCTTTTGCGAGTCGCGGATGGTCTTGTCATCCACGTCGGTGATGTTGCGGACATGAAGGGTGGCAGTGCCGTCGCGCTCGACCACGCGGCGGAAGACATCCTGCACGACAAAGGTGCGGAAGTTGCCAATGTGGGCCGGCCCATAGACAGTGGGGCCGCAACAGTAAAACTTCAGCGTTCCGCCATCAAGCGCGCGCACGACGCGCGCCTCGCGTGTGAGGGTGTCGTGCAGTGTCAGCGGCATGGCGGCGGATGCGGGTTAGTCTTCGCCGCCATTTGTGTCAGGGTCCCCGTCCGCAGGCGGGGCGCCCTCCCCCGGTTCGGCGGAGTCGTCCTGCTCCTTGTTGGCGGAGATTTTCAGACTGACACGCAACCCGTGTTTTTCAGCCGCAGTGGAGAGCAGCGAGCGTATGGCGCTGGCGGTCATGCCGTTTCTGCCGTGGACCCTGCGCATGTCGTCAGGGTCGAGCATGACTCGGAAAACGAGGGTGCCTGAGGCGTTGCGCCCGCTTGCTATGGATGCCTGGCGGGGGTGGTCAATCAGATTGGCCACCACATAAGCCAGGAATTCTCGCAATGCTTCGGGCGCGTCCATGGAATTGCTTCAAATCGTCCATCCAACTGTCTTCCCGGCTCATGTCCGGTGTCCGACGCGGGCGCCGGGTCAGGCTTGCGCGGCGGCGCGGGCCTTGTTGATGAGGCTGCGCACGGTGTCGCTGGGCTGCGCGCCGTTGGCGATCCAGGCGTCCACGCGCTCCAGGTTGACCTCAGCTTTGTTGTCCTTCCGCGCGGGATCATAGGACCCCAATATCTCCAGAAAACGTCCGTCACGGCGATAACGCTTGTCGGCGGCGACAATTCGATAGATCGGGCGGCCTTTGGAGCCTTCTTGGCGGAGACGGATGGCGACTGACATGGATGTGATTTTTTTAAATGCTGGATTTGAAGGGCGCGCAAACTGCGGGGCGGCGGGGGGAAATCAAATGGTTTTTATTGGATTTCCCGGCCGCCATGCGGCCGGCATTTCAGCTTTATTCGACGACGGCAGTTTCGACCGCAGTTTCAACATCGGGTGTTTCCACAACCGGAGCGGCTTTCGGAGCGGACTTTTTGGCGGGAGCTTTTTTGGCGGGAGCCTTTTTGGCAGGTTTGGAGGCGGGAGCTTTGGCAGCGGGCGCCTTGCGCGCCAGACCCGACTTGGCCAGGGCTTTTTTGCGCGCCAGGTAGAGTTTGCGACGACGTTGTTTGATGACTTTGTTAAGTTGCTGGCCCATGATGGTGTGTGCGTGTTCTGAAGGGGATGCTCATCCTGGCACCGTGATCCGGGGAATCAAGATGAATATGACAGTTGATCCGTGATGCCATTGCAATGCCTGGCTGGATTTGAATGCGGGGGAAAGCCGTTGCCCCGGCGAGCCGCCCGTTCATAGAAGCCGGACATGAACGCGGAATATCTCCTCATAGATGTCGGCAATGGCCGCACCAAGCTGGCACTGGCCTCGCCGGAAGCTCTGCTGGACCGGCGTGACTGCCCTACTCCCGGTCTCGATCCCGGGGCAGTGCGCGCCATTTTGAATGGATGGGATTTTCGCAGGGCCGTGCTTTGCAGCGTGGTGCCCGCCGCAGCGGCGGTTTTCCGCGGCGTGCTGGGAGAAAAAATGACCGAACTGCGTCATGACACGCCCATGGGAATCGGCGTGCGCTACCCATGCCCGGAGAGCATTGGCGCCGACCGGCTCGCGAATGCCGCGGCGCTGGCGCATTTGCACGGGGCTCCCGGGGTTGTCATTGATTTCGGAACCGCCGTAACTTTCGACATTCTGTCCGCCGACCTGCATTACATCGGAGGGGTGATCGCTCCCGGACTGCGCCTGATGACCGACTACCTGCACGAGCGGACCGCGCTGCTGCCCAAAGTCGAGTTGCACGAGCCGGAATGCGCCATCGGCCGGTCCACGGTGCAGGCCATCCTGGCTGGCGCGGCCATCGGCTACCGAGGCATGATCCAGGGCATTCTCGATGCTTTGCGCAAAGAGCTGCCTCAGGGGCCGGTGCATCTCGTCGCCACCGGCGGCGACGCGGGGTGGATCACCGCCGGCATGGCCGAGCCCATCATTGTGGACCCGGATTTGACCTTGCATGGATTGCGTTTGGTGGGCAATCTCGCCGCCGTTTGACGCCACCCGCCACGGGCTTGATCCCGCCGCAGGCGCCAATTTTCAAAGCCGTCCTTCCCATGCCCACCTACACCACCTCTGTCGGAATAGATTTCGGCGGTACCTCTGTCAAACTCGGCGTGTGCCGCGACGGGGAACTGCTCTGCACGGATGCCCCCATCCCCACCGCGAATTTTCCCGGCCCGGCGGCGCTCATCGGCGAGATGGCGGCGCGTGTGGCGAAGTTGAAGGAAAAATTCCCCGCCATCGCCGCCATCGGCGTGGGCGTGCCTGGGCTGGTGGACTTCGAGCACGGCTTCGTCCATGTGCTGACCAACGTGCCCGGCTGGAAACATGTGCCGCTGAAGGCCATCCTCGGCGAGAAGACGGGCCTGCCTGTCATCGTCGAGAACGACGCCAATGCCATGGCCTATGCCGAGTTCCGCTATGGCGCGGGGCGCGGCATGAACAATGTCGTCGCGCTAACCATGGGCACGGGCATCGGCGGCGGCCTCATTTTAAACGGCCAGCTCTACCGTGGCAGCGGCTGCGCGGCGGGTGAGATCGGCCAGATGAGCATCCACTTTGACGGAGTGGCCGGCCATTACGGCAATCTCGGCGCGCTGGAGAAATACACCGGCAACCAGCAGATCGCCGAGCACGCCATGCGCCGCTACGCCGAGGCGCACATCCAGAAATCCGCCGAGGATTGCACGCCCAAAAAGATCGCCGAAGCAGCCCAGGCCGGGGACGACATCGCGCGCCAGGTCTGGGATGAGATTGCCGACTGGCTCGGCACAGCGCTCGCCAGCATCGCCTGGCTTTTGAATCCAGATGCCTTCGTCATCGGCGGCGGCGTGGCCCAGGCGGGCGACCTTATCTTTGGTCCGCTGAACCGCAAAGTGCAGTCCATGCTCAGCACCGTGGTCTGGGAGCGCCTGCAAATCCTCCCCGCCCGCTTCAGCAACGAGTCCGGCATCATCGGCAATGCGGCCCTGGCCGCCGACAGTCTCGGCTGAAAATTCGAAGACTGACGCTCGAAATTTTGAATTTCGAATTTCGAGCTTGAGTCCCGTCCGCGCTTTCCAGCCTCAATCTCCCTGCTTCTTTCTTTCCCCATGTCCTTAGAATCCGACCGCGCCGAGCTCGCCGCCATCCTGCGGGCCAAATCTGTCAAAACCGGCAAATTCACCCTCGCCTCCGGCAAGGAGAGCGATCTTTATGTGGACTGCCGGGTCACCACACTGGATGCGCGCGGCGCTGTGCTGGTGGGCCGCGTTTTGCATGACTTGCTGCGGCGCGAGGAGGCGGCGCGCGGCCATTCCATCGGCTCCCTCGGCGGTCTCACCATGGGCGCCGACCCCATCTCGCTCGCCGTGGCAATGACCTCCAGTCTCGCGGGGGATGCCAGCCCCGTGCAGGCATTCACCGTGCGCAAGGATCCCAAGGGCCACGGGCGCGGGAGGCGCATCGAGGGAAATTTCACGCCGCATCAGCCGGTCGTCGTCGTGGACGACGTCATCACCACGGGTGACTCGACTTTGAAAGCCATCCAGGCCATCCAGGAGGAGGGTGGCAGCGTGGCCTTCGCCCTGGTTTTGGTGGACCGGCAGGAGGGGGGCAGGGCGAACATCGAAAGCAAAGCCTGCCCCGTCGTCGCCGCCTTCACGCGGGAGGAACTCGTCGGCTCCGCGAATGCCTGACCGTGCCTTCCCATGCCCGCCCTCTCCACCTACACCAAGACGCTGACGACCGCCCAGGCGGAAAAGCTGCGCGGCATTTTGCAGGAGGAGGGCTGGTCTTTCGAGGACAAAGCCTGGTGCCTCTATGCCGCCAGCCGCGGCAAGGTGAACGTGCTGGTTTATGAAAAAGGCCCCAAGGCTGTGGTCCAGGGCAAGGAAACCGAGAATTTTGTGCTCAACACCCTGGAGCCGCGCGTGCTGGGAGTGGCCGAGTTGGGATACGAGGAAGTCCACCACCCGGAGTTTTACCAGCCGCATCTTGGCGTGGATGAGAGCGGGAAAGGCGACTTTTTCGGCCCGCTGGTCATCGCAGGGGTGTATGCGGATGCAGGAGTGGCACGAATGTTGCGCGAATGCGGAGCCGTGGACAGCAAGCAGATCAGCAGCGACCAGAAAATTGAAAAGCTCGCGGAGGCGGTGAGGGACATTCCCGGCCTGCGCTGGGAGGTGGTGCAGATCAACCCCGAACGCTACAACGCGCTGTATGAAAAGTTCGGCAACTTGAACCGCCTGCTGGCCTGGGGGCACGCCAAGGTCATCGAACTGCTGCTGGAAAAAGTGCCGGACTGCCCGCGCGCGGTCTCCGACCAGTTTGCGAACCCCGTCGTGCTCCAGCGCGCCCTCCAGGCAAAAGGCCGCGGCATCGAGCTTGTTCAGCGAACCAAGGCGGAAAGCGACCCAGCCGTGGCCGCGGCCTCCATTCTGGCGCGGGAGCGTTTTGTGAGATGGCTGCGCGAAACCGGGGAGAGCATTGGCATTGCCCTGCCCAAGGGAGTCTCACCCGCCGTCAAAGAAAGCGCGCGCCGGATCGTTGCCTCGCGGGGGGCTGACGCTCTGCCTCATTTCACCAAGACACATTTCCGCACCACCGCCGAATTGCTTGCAGCCTCCTGACTTTTCCCCCGTATTTAAGTCCACCGCACCGACCACTCCAACTCTCTCACCTCATGGCCAATGTCACCAAACGCGAACTTGTCATCGAACTGAGCAACAAGCTGGGCCTTCGACAGAGCGAGGTCATGAGCATGGTTGAGGCCTTCATCGAGGAGGTCAGCGCCACTCTTGAGCGGGGAGACGAGGTCACCCTGCGCACGTTCGGCACGTTCGAACTGCGCAAGGCCAAATCCAAGATCGGGCGCAATCCCAAGCGCCCGGGTTCCGAGGTGGTCATTCCCGAGCGGTTCGTGGTGCGCTTCAAGCCCGGCATGGAGCTCAAGCAGCGCGTGGCCGACCTGCCCGTGAAGGATTCTAAATAACGCCCCGTCCCGGTCAGCGGCCGTGTTTGCCGGCGGTCTGTGACGCTTTGGATTTCCGCAGCAGGTATTCCTTCATCGCTTTCGACGCCTTGGATTCGTGGCGCGCGGGATTCCACATCATGGCGACCGTGCGCGCCGGTTTTTCGCCATGGAAGGAGCGGTACACACGGCGCTCGCTGCCGTCAATCCTGCGCGCCATCTCAGGGACGATGGACACTCCATGATCCAGCGCCACAAGCTCCTGCACCGTCGCAAGCTGGCTCGTGCGCTCGACAGTCACCGGCTGGACGGTATGCTGCCGGCAGAAGGATGAGATATTTTCCGCCAGGCAGTGCGCCTCATTGAGCATGACGAAGGGGAAGTCCTCCACGGCCTGGATGGTCAGAGGCGTCACCTTCGCCAATGGATGCCCCACCGGGGCCACCAGGAGCAGCTCTTCGCTGAACAGGGGCGCCACTTCGAGCCCCTTGGCGATGATGGGCAGCGCCAGGATCGCAAGATCAATCTCGCCGTGATGGCAGCGCTGGATCAAAATCTCCGTCGTGTCCTCCTGCACGACCACCGAGATGTCCGGGTGCTTTTGGGCGAAGCCGCTCAGCAATCCGGGCAAAAAATACGGCGCTATGGTCGGGATCGCCCCCAGGCGGATGCGCCCTCGGCGGCTGGCCTCTGACAATTCGGAGAACGTGTCCTCGACCAGCTTGAGAATCTCTTTTGCCCGCGCCAGCAGCAGCTCGCCCAAATCGGTCAGGATCACCTCGCGCGGATGCCTCTCGAACAGGGGCTGTCCAAGCTGGTCCTCCAGCTTCTGGATGGCACGGCTGAGCGCGGGCTGGGAAAGATGCAGGTCCGCCGCCGCGCGGGTGAAGTTCCGCGCGCGCGCCAGGGCGACGAATTGCTCGAGGGAGTGAAGTTCGAATTGCGTCCTCATCGTGGGATGAGCAGGGTTTAGCAATGCGCGCACTGCATGACAAGCATAGATTTAATGCATTGGAGGCATTCCAGGATTGCACGAAGCATTCACAGTCCGGTTCAGCCACCCTGACGGATTTAACACGAGAAACCAACCTGCCACCCACCATGAAATCACTAGAACTCCGGGCTGTGCTCGCCACTCTGATGCTGACACCCGTCGTGTTTGCATCAGCGCAAGACGGCCCAGCCAAACCCAACTCCGACAAACCCATGGATAACCTCAGCAAATGCCCCGTCATGGGCGCGCCTGCCCCGGCCAGCCGCCACACCGCCGCCTCCGCCATGTCCAACCGTGACTGGTGGCCCAACCAGTTGAACCTCTCCATCCTCCATCAGAACTCGCCGAAGGGGAACCCCCTTGGTGAGGACTTCAACTATGTGGAGGAGTTCAAAAAGCTCGATTACGACGCCCTCAAAAAGGACATCCAGGAGCTGCTGACCACCTCCCAGGACTGGTGGCCCGCCGACTACGGCCACTACGGCCCGCTCATGATCCGCATGGCCTGGCACAGCGCCGGCACCTACCGCGTCAGTGACGGACGTGGCGGCGCGGGCTACGGCACGCAGCGCTTTGCCCCGCTCAACAGCTGGCCGGACAATGCCAACCTCGACAAAGCCCGCCGCCTGCTCTGGCCCATCAAGCAGAAGTATGGCAACCAAATCTCCTGGGCCGATTTGATGATCCTCACCGGCAACGTCGCGCTCGAATCCATGGGCTTCAAAACCCTCGGCTTCGCGGGCGGCCGCGCCGATGTCTGGGAGCCGCAGGAGGACATCTACTGGGGGCCTGAAAGCGAGTGGCTCGGCGACAAACGCTACAAAGGCGAGCGTGATCTCGAGAACCCCCTCGCCGCCGTGCAGATGGGCCTCATCTACGTCAATCCGGAAGGCCCCAATGGCAATCCTGACCCGCTGGCCGCCGCCAAGGACATTCGTGAGACCTTTGGCCGCATGGCCATGAACGACGAGGAAACCGTGGCGCTCATCGCCGGCGGGCACACTTTTGGCAAGGCCCACGGCGCAGGCCCTGCGGACAACGTCGGACCCGATCCCGAAGCCGCTCCGCTGGAGGAGCAGGGCCTCGGCTGGAAAAACAAATTCGGCAAGGGCAACGCCGGTGACACCATCACCAGCGGCCTCGAAGGCGCCTGGACCAGCGCCCCTGCCCGCTGGTCCCACATGTATCTTTCCAACCTCTACGCCTATGAGTGGGTGCTGACGAAGAGCCCCGCAGGCGCGCAGCAGTGGACACCGAAAGACGGCGCTGGACAGGGCACCGTGCCGGACGCGCATGACAAGAACAAGAGCCACGCGCCCATCATGTTCACGACGGACATCGCGCTGAAGATGGACCCGGAATACGCCAAGGTCACCAAGCGCTTCCTGGAGAACCCGAAAGAGTTCGAGGTCGCCTTCGCCAAAGCCTGGTTCAAGCTCACTCACCGCGACATGGGACCGCTCGCGCGCTACCATGGTCCGGAAGTGCCGAAGGAAACCTTCGTCTGGCAGGACCCCGTGCCCGCCGTGGACCATCCGCTGGTCAATGACCAGGACATTGCCCAGCTCAAGGCCAAGCTGCTCGACTCAGGCCTCACTACCTCCGAACTCGCCGCCACCGCCTGGGCCTCCGCCGCCTCCTTCCGCGGCAGTGACAAGCGCGGTGGAGCCAATGGCGCGCGCATCCGCCTCGCCCCGATGAAGGACTGGGAAGTCAACAACCCCGCGCAGCTCGCCAAAGTGCTGGCGAAGCTGGAGTCCATCCAGGCGGAGTTCAACGCCGCCCAGTCCGACGGCAAAAAAATCTCCATGGCCGACCTCATCGTGCTCGGAGGCAGCGCCGCAGTCGAAGCCGCCGCCAAGAAAGCGGGTCATGACGTGACCGTGCCCTTCACCCCCGGCCGCACCGATGCCACCCAGGAGATGACGGATGTCGAGTCCGTCGCCTTCCTCGAGCCGAAGCAGGACGGCTTCCGCAACTACCTCGGCCACGAGCTGGACCGCCCCGGCCCTGAGACGCTGGTGGACCGCGCCCAGTTGCTGAATCTCTCCGCCCCGGAGATGACCGCGCTCGTCGGCGGGCTGCGCGCGCTCGGCACCAACACCGGCCACCCTGACCTCGGCGTGCTCACCAAGAACCGCGGTGCCCTCACCAACGACTTCTTTGTGAACCTTCTTGACCTGGGCACTGAGTGGAAGGTCTCCCCGCGCTGCGAGCACTTCTACGAAGGCACCGACCGCAAGACGGGCGAGATGAAATGGATGGCCACCTCCGTGGACCTCGTCTTTGGCTCGAACTCCCAACTCCGCGCCATCGCCGAAGTCTATGCCAGCTCAGGCAACGAGAAAAAGTTCGTGAACGACTTCGTCGCCGCCTGGACCAAGGTCATGAATCTGGACCGTTTCGACCTGAAGTGATCTGAAACCCAAACAATCCCCGCCAACGGCCCATCCCGGTGAAAACCGGGATGGGCTTTTTGCATTCGCATTTTAACGCACGGTCTTTTCCTTCTCCCAAAAGGCGATCTCGGTGGACACCATGAGTGCCATCGCTCCGCCGCGGTCATCGCGGCCAAGGATGGCAGTGCGGTCGAGGTAGTCGCGCAGGGAGTTCATCTTGCCCGTGCCGGTGCAGACATCCACGAGGTGACCGCCATTGCCGATGCGGCTCTTGATCGCCGTCCATGCCTTGTCCACCACCGGCTGCCATTCCGCCGTCTCCAGCCAGCCGCGCCGAAGGCCGCGCACGATGGCGAAGGTGATCATGCAGGTGCTGGTGAACTCCCGGTAGCTCTCCGGATGATCAATCACCTGGTGCCACGCTCCCGTCGGATCCTGGTGCATTCTCAAGGCGGCCATGTGAGCGCGATAGCTCCGCAGGAACGCGGCGTGCTCCGTGGACTCTGGCGGCAGCGAACTGAGGGAAAGCGAGAGGCCCAGCGCCGGGAAGCCGTTGCCGCGGCCCCAGGCGGATTCATCGAGTGGCGAATGACGGTAAATGCCATCGGCGCGCAGGCAGCGCTTTTCCATGAAGCGCAGGTGGCGAAGGCACTGCTCGAAGTACCTTTTGTCACCGGTCAAAGCCCCGGCATCGGCCAGGATCGCGCAGCCCATGAAGACGGAGTCGCTCATCTCGCTGTGAAAGGGCATTGACTCCTTCGGCTGTCCCTGAGCGTCGAAGCCGTAATCGGCGGCTTTTTTCACAAGGGCGGTCCAGTCGGGATCGCCCGAGCGGCGGGCCAGTTCGGCAAAAACCAGGTGCCCTGAAATCGTGCCGCCGTTGCCGTTGGAGGGCATGGACTCTTTTCCACCAGTCTTGTAAGGCGCGCAGATTTTTTCCGCGTCACGCAGGGCCGCGTCGCCGCCGGTCAGCTCACCCAGCCGCATGCGGCCAACAATCGCCAGAGCGGGAATGTAGGCCACCGCGTCGAGCTTGTGTCCATGGACTTCAGCCAGCTCCGCCGCCACTCCAGTGGCGCTGCGCGCTATGCGGCGCCGCATTTCCCGCCGCGCAGGTGAGGGTTGAGCACTGGCCGCCGCTGATGCCAGTGCTTGTTGAACCCCGGAAGGAGTAACCACGCTGCACGGGATCGTTCCCACACCGCAGGGAGCCGTCTCGCCCAAAGCCTTAGCCAATGAAGCCGCCGAGGCATCCCCCTTCGCGGCCACAAGGATCACCGCATCCGGCGCATGCATCCCGATCCAGCGCCAGAGATAGTGGGCCGCGTCGTTATCGGGCTGGTTGTAGGCATTGCCCGCAGGTGGGAAAACCATTGGCGGCACCTCGCCGCCTGCCGAATCAGGCATCACATTGGGAACCGCTGAAACCGCCAGATCCGCATTCGGCGCCTTGAGAATGGCTTTCACTGCCTCCACTGATTCCATCTTCCCGTCCATCCCTCCGACCAGCAGCACGCGATGCCTGTCAGAGTCAAAGTTCAAGCCATCAGCCGGGATGAGGCATGCGATAGTCGTGTCCGCGCGCGTCACTCCAACAGCAGACAAAATCATTCCATCAATACCGGCGGATTCCGCCGCCTGCAGGCTGCGCACGGAGCCTGCGGATGCTAATGTCATCAAGACGGAGGCGAACAAAGACGACGTAGATTTGATCCAGGATGGAAAGTGCATTCGTCTCACCTATCGTCCTTGCGAAGACGAGTCAAGCCAGGGCGCGGACCACGCGCGCCTCATGTCCACCCCTGTCAGCCTTTGGTGCCAATGCGGAATTGATCGGCTTTGCTGCCATGCGCTGTATCCCATGCCCGTGAATTGGGGCGTAGGTGACCGAGAAGCGACTCCGAAGCGGAGGGTTGTAGATCAAGCCTGGTCGGAGTCGCGGGCGCGTCCGGAGCTTTGTGTGAGGCCGCGCATTTTTTCCACGATTTCCGGGGTGAGCTGGTCCCAGGTGAAGCGCCAGCTCCAGAAATGGGCGCCCATTTTCCCCGGTGTGTTCATGCGGGCCTCACTGCCGAGTCCGAGCAGGTCCTGCAAGGGGGTGATGGCGAGGCGCGCACGCGAACCGAGCACGGCGTGGATGAAGTCCCAGTGGAGTTCGGAGCCGTCGGTGCCGGTGTAACCCAGGATGGTGCGGCGCTCGGCCTCGATCTGCGCGGCGGTGCGGGTGGTGTCCCCGCCCTCGCCGCTGCGGAAGAGGCCGAGGACGGTGTCGTTGTCATGCGTGCCGGTGTAGGCGACGCAGTCGTCGGGGTAGTTTTCGGGGATGTAATCCTGCGCCAGGGTGTCGGCACCGAAGGCGAACTGCATGACTTTCATTCCTGGAAAGCCGTGCCGCTCGCGCAGGGCGGTGACATCCGGCGTGATGATGCCAAGGTCCTCGGCGATGACGGGCAGCTCGGCGCCAAGGCCGCGCTTGAGCGCCTCGAAGAGCGCGTCTCCCGGCGCCTCGACCCAGCGGCCATTCACGGCGGTGGGCTCGCCGGCGGGAATCTCCCAGTAGGCGGCAAAGCCGCGGAAGTGGTCTATCCGCACGATGTCCACCATTTCCAGAGTCTTGCGCAGACGGGCCTGCCACCAGGCGAAGTCTTCGGCCTGATGGGAGGGCCAGCGGTAGAGCGGGTTCCCCCAGCGCTGACCGGTGGCGCTGAAGTAATCGGGCGGCACGCCCGCGACGACGAGGGGCGCGCCGTTTTCATCCAGCTCGAAGAGCTCCGGCCGCGCCCACACGTCCGCGCTGTCGTGCGCGGTGAAGATGGGGATGTCGCCGATGAGGGAGATGCCCAACTCCAGCGCGCGGGCGCGCACTTTGCGCCACTGCCGGTGGAAGAAAAACTGCAGCGCCCTCACCTCGTCGGTCTCCCGGCGCAGTTCCTTGCCGGCCTGCTCCAGGGCTGCCTGACTCCGGCGGCGGACTTCCTCCGGCCACTCATGCCACGGCAGCCCGCCATGCCGGACCTTCAAGGCGATGAAGATGGCGTAATCGTCGAGCCAGGAGGACTCGCTCTCGCAGAAGGCTTCGAAGGCGCGCCTGACCAGGGGGCTGCGCGCGCATTGTTTGAGGAAGCGGCCAGCCGCTGTCTTGAGCAGGTCGTTGCGCGCGTCCTCCACCTCGGTGAAAAGCACCTGCTCCTCCGGGAAGTGCGGCAGTCCGGCGACTTCGCCCGGAGTCAGCACGCCGTCCATGATGAGGGAGTCGAAGGAAATGAGCAGGGGATTGCCGGCAAAACTGGACAGGCTCTGGTAGGGCGAGGCGCCGTAGCCCGTGGGGCCGAGCGGCAGCATCTGCCAGAGCCGCTGCCCCATGCGGGCCAGTTCCTCAAGCCAGCGCAGAGCCTCCGGCCCGATCTCGCCGATGCCGTGCCTGCCTGGCAGGGAGGTGGGATGCAGGAGGATGCCGCTGGAGCGTGGGATGCGAAACATGGGGGCTGAGGAATAAGATGGAAGGAGGCGAGTGAAAGGAAAAAAGCGGCCGGCACTGCCTGAGCACCAACCATGCCCGGAGTGTTCAGAATGAGACGCTGGCGCGCTTCATCCCGCCGGTCAGCCGTGTTTTTCCCCCGACGGTTCCCGGCACGAGCGCACAAACTCGCGCGCGGCGCGACTGCACTCGGCTGCGATGTCGGCTCGGGCTTTGGCAAAGGGCGGGCGGAACCAGGGGAAGGCGCCGATGAGGTCGTGGGTGACGAGCACCTGGCCGTCTGTCGCCGGCCCCGCGCCGATGCCTATGGTGCTGGCGCTCACCTGGCGGGTGATCACCGCGGCGGCATCGTGCATCATGCTTTCAAGGACGATGGCGCAGGCTCCGGCATCGTCGAGCGCGCGCGCGTCGGCCAGAAGGCGGGCGGCATCCTCAGGGGTGCGGCCCTTTTTTTTGTAGCCGCCCTCCTCGCGCACGCTCTGCGGCAGCATGCCGATGTGGCCGACAAAGGGGATGCCGGCCTGAATGATGGCCCGCGCCTGGGGAACGAAGTCAGCGCCACCTTCGAGCTTCACCGCGTCCGCTCCAGCCTCGACGAGGCGGCGGGCGTTCTGTGCGGCCACGCCGGGCGTGCGGTAGGAGTGGTAAGGCAGGTCTCCGATCACTGGAGCGCGGACGACGCCGCGGCGCACGGCCGCGAGATGGTGGAGCATCATTTCCATGGTGACTCCGGTGGTGTCGGGCAGCCCATGCACGACCATGCCAAGAGAGTCCCCGACCAGGATGAGGTCCACGCCGGCCTCGTCGAGCAGGCGCGCCAGGGGATAATCATAGGCGGTGAGGACGGCGAGCGGCGGGCCGTCTTTTTTTCGGTGTGGAAGATCCTGGAGGGAAGTCAGCATGATGGAGGGAACGGGCGCAGTCTGCCGTCATCGCAGCGTGATGACAGCAAAAAAGCGCCCTGTCACCAGGACGCCTTTTTGTGTCTTGAGCGCGGGAGAAAAATGACGCGGCTCACCAGCGGAGACGACCGCCGGCGCGCAGCACGCGGCTTTCATTGCCGATGTCGAAGCCGATGTTCAAGTCAAACTGCGGCATGACGCGGAAATAACCGGCGAGATCCCAGATGCGGTTGTCGAAATCACTGGTGCTGGTGACGGTGACGCCGGTCTGAAGCTCAAGCCAGTCCACCATCTGGTAGCGCAGGCTCGGGCGGATGTAGATGCCCGCCTCGGTGAAGCTGTAATTCCGGTTGGCGCCGTCAAAGTTCGCGTACACAAAGCCCGCCTCGCCGACAAAGTGAAAGTTCGGCTTGATGGCCATGAACAAGCCGCCGCCGATGGTGATGGTGGACAGGCTGTAATCCGCGTCCTTGACGCCCCTGACGGTCTTGTTGCCGCTGCCGCTGGTCCAGTTCACGCTGCCTTTGAGGAAAAACATGGCCGGGAGTTTCAGCACCAGAGTTCCGCCCAGACCGTGGCTTCCATTGTAGTCGCCGCCTTTCGGATCGAGATAGCGGTAGCCGACCTCAAGGTATTGATAGTTCAGCATGCTGCCCTCGGCGCTTTCCTGGATGCTGCCCCAGGTGTTTGTGGGCGTGGGTTGCTGAAAGCCATAAGGCGATGGCGGCGGAGGCACTGGCTCCATCATCGTGGGACCGGCATATGAGGAACCCAGCGAAGGTGGCGGGAGTGTGGGGGACATGCCGGGATAGGCATTTGAAGCCGGGGCACCATAGGCGGCAGGGGGAGGCGGGGCACTGTAGGTTGAAGGCGGCGCTCCGTAGTTGGGCGGAGGCGCGCTGTAATTCACCGGTGGATAGGTGGGAGGCGGAGTCAGGCCTGCGCCAGCCGGAGGATAGCCATAATTCTGCGCCAAAAGCACTGGAGTGGTCAGTGCAAAGGAGACGAGAGAGCAAAGCACGCTGGATTTCATGAATGTGCTGATTATTTGGATTTGTTAAATAATCTTGCAAAGCCAGAAAACAGCAAGTTTTTTCTGAAATTGTTGTGATTTCAGACCTTCGAGTGATTCAAATCACTCGCCACCGCTGGATTTCACGGCTTCCAACGTCAACTGCCACTGCTCCTCCCCACGCCAGGTGTTTCGCTGGAGACGCATGGCCAGGTCCCAGGGCGGTTTGGGCAGGTTGCCCGCAGGCGCGTTAAACCAGCGCGCCTCCATGGAGGCTCCATCCTGGGTCAGCATGACTCGAAGGTGCTTTTCCTTCATCCAGCGGCCGGGCAGGCGCGGGGTCACTCCCCGGCATAGGAAGACCGGCTCCGGGTTGCGCTGGCCGAAGGGTTCGAGCAGGCGGTAGTATTCGAGGAAATCCAGGCTCAGATCACGCAGACGCACTTCGGCGTCGAACTCTAGAACCGGAGCGGGCGCGTCGGGTCCGAGGACATTTCTGGCCGCCTCGCAGAATCGCTTTCGGAAGATGTCGAGCTTGTCTTCCAGCACCGAAAAACCCGCCGCCATCGCATGACCTCCGCCGCGCTCAATGTGCTCGCGGCAGTAGTCTATGGCCTCGACGAGCGAAAAGCCCGGGATGCTGCGCCCGCTGCCCTTGCCCATGCCGTTTTCATCAAAGGAAAATAGAATGGTCGGGCGGTGGACGATGCGCGAGATGCGGGACGCCACAATGCCGACGACTCCAGGGTGCCAGTTGCGCGAGCCTAGAACGATGGCGGGCACCTCGTCGAGGCTGCCCATTTCCAGCACCATGCGCTCCGCCTCATTGAAGACCTCCAACTCCACCGCCTGGCGGTCGCGATTGTGGCTCTCCAGCAGGGCGGCGTATTCGTTGGCGATCTCGGGATCCTCGGCCAGAAGGAGCTGCAAGGCGGTGGCGGCTGTGTCAAGACGACCCGCGGCATTCAGACGCGGACCGAGACGGAAACCGACATGATGGGTCTGAATAAAACCATCCACTCCAGCGGACTGCTTCAAGGCGCGCAGACCGATGCGCTGCGTCTCCGCAAGCGCCTCCAGGCCGCGACGGACGAGAAGCCGGTTTTCATCCACCAACGGCACGAGATCCGCCACGGTGCCGAGGGCGACAAGATCGAGCGCTTCTTTCAAGTCGAAACTCTCCACGCGGCGGGTCTTGAGCAAGGCGTGGGCAACCTTAAAGACCAAGCCTGCCGTGCAAAAGTAGTGATAGTCGTGGCCCAGCTTCGGATTGACCAAAGCCGCACATGGAGGACGGCCAAAAGGAGACAGCTCATGGTGGTCCACGATCACGCAGTCCACGCCCTGCTCGCGCAGCCAGGCGAGCTCGTTGATGGAGGTGGTGCCGCAGTCGAGGGCGATGAGGAGGTCCGGCTTGCCGAACTCCTCGAACAGGCGCGCGAATCCGTCGAGGCTGAGTCCATAGCCCTCCTCCATGCGCGAGGGCAGGAAGAGATGCGTGTCGAGACCGTATGCCTTCAAGGTGAGGTGCATCAGCGCCATGGAGGTGACGCCGTCCACATCATAGTCGCCGTAAAGAGCCACACGCTGCTTTTCATCCACCGCGCGAAGGATGCGCTCGACGGCGAGGCTCATCTCGGGCAGGCGGCAGGGATCGGACAGGCTGGCGAGCTTTGGCACCAGGAAATCGCGGATCATGTCCGGCGTGGTCACACCGCGCTGCATGAGCAGGGTGGCGATCAGCGGCGGCATGCCCGTGTCCATTGCCAGCTCGGCAGCCCCCTCCGGCACGGGCTTGAGCAGCCAGCGCGGAGCGGGGGTGTTTGGCAGGGGCTTTTCAGAGGCGAGCGCCATGGATCAAGTGCAACCTCCTTGTATGCAGCAGGCTCGTAGGCTAGTCAAAGCATCCCTCCCCCTTTCATGTCCTCCTCTGCTGAATCCACACTCGCAGGCCGCGTCTGGCTGGCCTGCATGGGCCTGTTCATCGCCGCGGCCGGCCTGCTCTTTACCTGGGTGCTCTGGACCTCCTGGCAGCGCGCCGAGGAAACGCGCCGCTGGACTCCCCTGCCCTGCCGCATCGTCTCCGCGCGCGTCGTTTCAGAGAAACCCACGCCCAACTCGAACCCCGCGCACAAAACCGAAATTCGCTACGAATACACCTTCCAAGGCAAGCCGCGCACCGGCACCCGCATCAAGCGCGTGGACGCCGCCAGCCAGCATGAGGAAAGGGCACGCCAAAAGCTCGAAGCCTGGCCCGTCGGCACCGAGGCCACTTGCTTTGTGAATCCGGCCGCCCCGGATGAGGCGGTGCTCAAGCACGACACCCGCGCCGCGCTTTACTCCATCTGGTTCCCGCTGCTCTTCGTCTTCGGCGGCTTCGGCATGGCCTGGAACGCGCTACGCGCAGGACGCCGAAGCGCAGCATGACAAGCTACCGCCTCACCGCAGCGGGCAGGCTTTTCTCCAGCGCTGCGACGATGCGTGAATGCACAGCGTCCACTTCAGCAGTCTCCAATGTCTTGTCCGAAGCGCGGTAAGTAAGCTTCCATGCGGTTGATTTGCGGTCGGCGGCGATTTTCACCCCGGCGCTGTCGGTGAAGACGTCGAAGATCTCCGCGCCCATGAACAGCGGCTCCTTCACGCCCGTGAAAAACGCCCTCACCCTGGCATTCGGGAAGTCGAGCGGCAGTTCGAAGGCCACGTCCCGAGTCACCGCAGGGAAGCGCGGCAATTCCTCGAACTTCGCCGGTCCCCCGCTGCCCTGGCGCAGCGCGCTGAGCAGCAGCTCGGCCACATAGACCGGGTGCCGCGCGTCCATGGCGCGCGCGCGCGCCGGATGCACCTGGGCCAGCCAGCCGAGCACGCGGTTGCCCGCGCGCAGCTCATGCCGCAGCAGCAGCGTGCCTGTGTCATCCAGTTTCTTCACCTCCAAGGCCGCGACACCCGGCAGCGCCTCGATCAGACCACGCAAATCGAACACATCCGCGCCACGCGGCTCCTTCTCATGCCAGGAACTCTCCGCCGCCGGACCGCTGAGCAGCACTGCCAGCCGCTCCTCCTCGCGCACCTGGCCGTTGGGCATTTTCAAAAACACGCGCCCCGCCTCGAAGAAGCGCAGCCTCTGCGCGCCCTGGCGGATGTTCAGCTCAGCCGTGGCCAGCAGACCCGGCACGATGCTCGGACGCAGGTGCGTGTGGTCCTCACTGAGCGGATTTTTCAAAGCCGCGCCGGATGCGGCAGGGTCGCCCGCGCCGAGAGCGTCACCGAGCTGGCTGGCGGCGATGAGGCGCAAGGTCTGCGCCTCATGAAAACCGCGCGCGGCGAGTGCCTGGCGCAGTTGCATCGCATGATCATACTGGCGGTCCGTGGCATCACCCTGGGCCATGCCCGCGCTGAAACGCGACGGCACACGCTCCAGCCCGACCACGCGCGCGACTTCCTCCACCAAGTCCACGCCGCGCTGCAAATCCAGCCGGTAGCTGGGAATCTGCCAGCGGCTCTTTTCCTTCGTGGCCGCCTGCTTCACCAGGCCGAGCTTTTCCAGAATGCCATGCGCCTCGTCCACGCTCAGCTCAGGCATGCCGAGCAGGCGATGCGCGCGCGCCTCGTCCAGCTCCACCTCGCCTGTCAAAGCCGGAGCCTCGCCCGCGACGACGATCTCCTCCCCTGCCGTGCCACCCGCGAGCGTAACGATGAGATGCGCGGCCAGATCACTCGCGCCGCGCACTTGCATCGGGTCAGCGCCACGCTCGAAGCGGTAGCTGGAGTCCGAGCTGATGCCCAGCCTGCGCGCGCCACGGCGCACGATGGAAGGCGTGAAATAGGCCGCCTCCAGCAGGATGTCCGTCGTGCCCTCCGTCACGCCCGTGTCCGCGCCACCCATGACACCCGCAATGGCCACCGGTTTCTTCGAGTCCGCGATCACCAGGTCCGTGCCAGTGAGCGCGTAATCTTTTTCATCCAAAGCGCGGATCGTCTCACCCTCCGCCGCCCAGCGCACCTCGATGCCGCCCTCCAGCTTCGCCAGATCAAAAGCATGCAGCGGCTGGCCCATCTCCATGAGCACATAGTTCGTGATGTCCACGATGTTGTTGATCGGGCGCAGGCCGATGCTTTCCAGCCGAGCCTTGAGCCAGTCCGGGCTCGGCCCCACCTTCACGCCCTTGATGACGCGCGCCGTGTAAAGCGGGCATCCATCCGGCGCATCCAGCCGCACCTCGTCCGCCTTCGCATGGCGGGTCTTCGTGGATGATGCCGTGTGATCCCGCGCCTGCTTCAGAGGCAGGCCGGTCAAAGCCGCCAGCTCGCGCGCCAGGCCCAGGTGGCTGAGCAAATCCGGGCGGTTCGGCGTGATCTCCAGATCAAAAATCGTGTCCGGCTCCACCAGCTCCTTGAAAGGTTTGCCCACCGGCGCGCCGGCATCCAGAATGAGCAGCCCGCCATGGTCCTCGCCGATGCCCAGCTCCTTGCCGCTGCACATCATGCCGCCGGAGACCACCCCGCGCAGCTTGCCTTCCTTGATCTCAAATCCGCCCGGCAACTGCGCGCCCGGCAGCGCCAGCGGCACCTTGTCGCCCGCTTTGAAATTCTTCGCCCCGCAGACAATCTGCCGCGGCGCGCCCGAGCCGTCGTCCACCTGGCAGACGCTGAGCTTGTCCGCGTTTGGGTGCTGCTCGAAGGAAAGGATTTGCGCCACCACGACCTTGTCCGACGCCACGCCTTTCTCCTCAATGCCCTCCACCTCCACACCCGCGAAGGTCAGGAGATCGGAAAGCTGCGCCGTCGTGTAAGAGGAGAGGTCGAGATGAGTGCTGAGCCAGGAGAGGGAGACTTGCATGGGATGTCAAAAAAAGCGTCTAACCACTAATGCTCACTAATTCGCACTAATGATCGTGTCAGAGGGTTTGGAAAAGTTCGTGTTGTTTCGTGTCCATTCGTGGTTTCCACCCGCGTCAAAACTGCCGCAGGAAACGCGCGTCATTTTCGATGAGGTGGCGGATGTCCGTGATGCCGTGCAGGATCATCGCCAGGCGGTCCAGGCCCATGCCAAAGGCGAAGCCCGTCACCGCCTCGGGATCGAAGAGCAAATCCCCGCGCGTCTTGCACACCGCCGCGAACACCGCAGGGTCCACCATCCCGCAGCCGGCGATCTCGATCCACCGGTCCTCTTTGCCCTTCGCCTCCAGCTTCACATCAATCTCGAAGCTCGGCTCCGTGAAGGGGAAGAAATGCGGGCGGAAGCGCACCGCCGTCTTTGGCCCGAAGACCTCGCGGAAGAAAAACTCCAGCGTGCCCTTCAAATCCGCCAGGCTCACCTCCCTGTCCACATACAGCGCCTCGATCTGGTTGAAGACACTCAGGTGCGTGGCGTCAATCTCATCCCGACGGTAGGCCGCGCCGGGGGCAATGATGCGCACCGGCAGTTCCTTCACCGTCTCCATCGTGCGGATCTGCACCGTTGAGGTGTGCGTGCGCATCAGTTTGCCATCCGGCATGTAAAACGTGTCGCTCTCATTGCGCGCCGGATGGTCCTCCGGAGTGTTCAGCGCGTCGAAGCAATGCCACTCCGTCTCGATCTCCGGCCCGTCCGCCAGCGTGAAGCCCATGCGCCGCAGCGTGCGCACCGCCAGGTCGCGAATCTGCGTCAGAGGATGCAGACTGCCCGCGCCCGTGCCGGGCCTGCCGGGCAGTGAAAGATCAATCCCAGCCACCGAGGCCGCGTCCTTTGCCGCCTGCAGCGCCTCCAGCCGGCTGTCCAACCCGCCGGTGATGGCCTCACGCACCTCATTGAGCTTGGCGCCCACATCCTTCTTTTGCTCCGGCGGCACTTCCCTCATGCGCGCGCTGATGGCGGTGAGGCGGCCCTTTTTTCCCAGGTAATCAATGCGGAATGCCTCCATCGCCGCTTCGTCTTGGAGGGATTCGAGAGCCGCCAGGGCCTCGGATTGGAGGGAGTCGAGTTCGGAAAGCATGATCGGGAAAGCGCGCGCCCGCCCGGCGCGAAAGGGCGTGGATCATGGCCCGGATCATCCGCCGCGCAAGTCAACGCTGCCTCCGAAACCGCCGCGCCCCTCAGCCCGGCGGCGCGGCGGCTGGGGTTGTTGACTCTGGCAGGGACACGCAGTGGCCCGTCCGGCGAAAGACCGCTGACGCGGAGTGGGGAGCAAGGGCCAGGGCAAAAACCCTTAATGGTTTGCTGCGGAAGCACATGTGTTTGCCACGGAAGCACATGCTTTTGGGCTCATCCGGGAAGTTGGTGCGGAGTTTTGGGTTCCGCGTGGGCAGCGCATCTTCACGGCGGCAGCCTTTGGACTGCGGCAGCCTGCTGCCGCTTTCGGCAGGCCA